>Ga0308157_10000273_pt1 | contig 195612 bp, 172 predicted proteins | sample PhyBR1_FD_201035 | JGI IMG/M metagenome (GOLD analysis project Ga0308157, IMG submission 201035) | Phyllosphere microbial communities from UC Gill Tract Community Farm, Albany, California, United States - DLSLB.R1 | ecosystem: Host-associated > Plants > Phyllosphere > Unclassified | place... | reverse complement strand
TGTCTCGATACTGGATACGATCAACCGGCTTAGCCGCATAGCTTGAACCGCCGTGTACGGAGCCGTACGCACGGTGGTGTGAGAGGACGGCGGGTGTGAACCCGCCTCCTACTCAATCCTGCTGCAAGGTCAGTTGAATTCGAAGCCCTGAATCACCTGGTTGGCGTCGGTCCTGATCTGGATGCGGGTAGGGTCGAACTCGCGGGTGCACATGTCGGTGGGGCCGACCACGCGGGAGCGACCGGTAATGGCGCAGATGGTGTCTTTGAGCTCTGGCACGTATGTGGCGCCGACCAGGTGGGCGAGGGCTTGTTTGACGTCGTCGTTGGTCATGGTGATTTTCCTGTTGAAGGTGAATGGCCCGTTGTGGGCAGGGCCATCCTCACGCGTACCGCCCGGCCAGCTGCGCTACATAATTACTTCTGCTCGAACATGACGTAGATCTTGCGGCACGGCTCAAGCACTTCCCAGGTGCCTGTAAACCCGGCCGGGATTACGAACCGGTCGCCGGCGCGCAGGGTCTTGGCCCCGCCGTTTTCGTCGCGCAGTACCGAAACGCCCTGAACGATCTCGCAGTATTCATGCTCGGTGTAGTTCACTTTCCACTGGCCGACCTCACCCTCCCAAACGCCTGCGGCAAACTGCCCGCACGGGCTGGAGTAATGGTTGTAGACCGCCTGGTCTGGCTCACCCTTGAGGATTTTTTCAGCCGCAGGGCGGTACCGTTCGGCTTCAGTGAGCACTTGGGCGAAGTCGATGATGCTGGCGATGTTCATGGTGCGGCTCCTGTTCTTGTTAAATAAAATTAACATCAGTAGGCTTTTGGGCCTTCCGTGTCAAATATATTGATAGTTTAGAGTGGCTGGTTTAGGGTATCGCTTGCCAGTGTGCGCTCGTCGCCCGGCCAGAATTCTGACAACGCCTGTGAGTCCTCAGTGCGGCGTTGCACCTAAACAAGAGGAGGAGTTTCGTATGACCACCCTGACCCGTGCGGACTGGGAACAACGCGCCCAGCAACTGAAGATCGAAGGCCGTGCCTTCATCAACGGCGGATACACCGATGCCGTATCCGGTGAAACCTTCGAGTGCCTGAGCCCGGTCGACGGACGCTTCCTGGCCAAGGTTGCCAGCTGCGACCTGGCCGATGCCAACCGTGCCGTGGAAAACGCCCGTGCCACCTTCAACGCTGGCGTCTGGTCGCAGCTGGCCCCGGCCAAGCGCAAAGCCACGCTGATCCGTTTCGCCGACCTGCTGCGCCAGAACGTCGAAGAGCTGGCGCTGCTGGAAACCCTGGACATGGGCAAGCCGATTGGTGACTCCTCCAGCATCGACATCCCCGGTGCAGCCCAGGCTATTCACTGGACGGCCGAGGCCATCGACAAGGTTTACGACGAGGTCGCGCCCACCCCAAACGACCAGCTTGGCCTGGTTACCCGTGAGCCAGTGGGTGTGGTCGGTGCCATCGTACCGTGGAACTTCCCGCTGCTGATGGCCTGCTGGAAGCTCGGCCCGGCATTGGCCACCGGTAACTCGGTGGTGCTCAAGCCTTCGGAAAAATCGCCGCTGACCGCCATCCGCATCGCACAACTGGCGATCGAGGCCGGCATCCCGGCGGGCGTATTGAACGTGCTGCCAGGCTACGGCCACACCGTGGGCAAGGCGTTGGCCCTGCACATGGATGTCGACACGCTGGTGTTCACCGGCTCGACCAAGATCGCCAAGCAACTGATGGTCTACGCGGGCGAATCGAACATGAAACGAATCTGGCTGGAGGCTGGCGGCAAAAGCCCGAATATCGTCTTCGCCGATGCACCGGACCTGCAAGCGGCGGCTGCGGCTGCCGCCAGTGCCATCGCCTTCAACCAGGGTGAAGTGTGCACTGCCGGCTCGCGCCTGCTGGTCGAGCGCTCGATCAAGGACAAGTTCCTGCCCATGGTGGTCGAGGCCCTGAAAGGCTGGAAGCCCGGTAACCCGCTGGATCCAGAGACCACCGTGGGTGCGTTGGTCGATACCCAGCAAATGAATACCGTGCTGTCGTACATCGAGGCCGGCCACAAAGACGGCGCCAAGCTGCTGACCGGCGGCAAGCGCACCCTGGAGGAAACCGGTGGCACCTATGTGGAGCCGACCATCTTCGATGGCGTGACCAATGCCATGCGCATCGCCCAGGAAGAAATCTTCGGGCCGGTGCTGTCGGTGATTGCCTTCGACACCGCCGAAGAAGCCATCGCCATCGCCAACGACACTCCGTACGGCCTGGCGGCTGGTATCTGGACGGCGGACATTTCCAAGGCGCACAAGACTGCGCGGGCCGTGCGCGCCGGCAGCGTGTGGGTCAACCAGTACGACGGTGGCGACATGACCGCACCGTTCGGTGGCTTCAAGCAATCGGGCAACGGCCGTGACAAGTCGCTGCATGCGCTGGAGAAATACACCGAGCTGAAGGCGACCTGGATCAAGCTGTAATTCCAGGAGGGGCCGCTTTGCGGCCCATTCGCGGGTAAACCCGCTCCTACAGGTACTGCACCGCTTTCAAGGGTGGTGGTGTACCTGTGGGAGCGGGTTTACCCGCGAATGGGCCATGGAAAATTCTTGGCCTGGGAGGCAGCAATGCGTTGGGGGACCTACTTCGCCGTACTGGCATCAGTGCTCAGTGTCGGCCTGGCGCTGGGCGTGAGCATGCCCCTGGTATCTCTGCGTCTGGAAGCCTGGGGCTATGGCAGTTTCGCCATCGGCGTGATGGCCGCGATGCCTGCGCTGGGGGTACTGGCGGGTGCCAGTCTGGCCAGCCGCCTGGCCGGCTGGGTCGGCTTACCTGCGGCCATGCGCATCTGCCTGTGGGGTGGTGCGTTGTCCATCGGCCTGGTCGCGCTATTGCCCAGCTACCCGCTGTGGTTGCTGTTGCGGCTGATGATCGGCATGTCCTTGACCGTGGTGTTCATCCTGGGTGAGAGCTGGATCAACCAGCTGGTGGTCGAGCAATGGCGCGGCCGCCTGGTGGCGCTGTACGGTAGCAGCTACGCCTTGAGCCAGCTGGCCGGGCCGCTGGTGCTGGGCGTACTCGGTTCGTCTGACGATTTTGGTTTCTGGGCCGCCACCGGCCTGCTGCTGCTCGCGCCGCTGGTGCTGTTGGGGCGCGGCGGTGCACCGAGCACCGAAGCCTGCAGTGTCGGCTTCGGCGACCTGTTCAGGTTCTGCCGTCGCTTGCCCGTGATTGCCTGGGCCATCGCCCTGTTTGCCTCGTTCGAGGCAATGATCCTGACGTTGCTGCCGGTGTACTGCCTGCAGCAAGGTTTCACCACTGAAATCGCCTTGTTCATGGTCAGTACCGTGGTGGTCGGCGATGCTGTGCTGCAGTTGCCCATCGGCGCGCTGGCCGATCATATGTCGCGGCGTGCGTTGTTCACCGGCTGTGCGGTAACGCTATTGGTCTCCAGCCTGGCGATCCCGCTGTTGCTGCACACGCCGGTGATATGGCCGCTGTGGGTACTGTTCGGGGCCAGTGCCGGCGGCCTTTTCACCTTGTCGCTGGTGCTGATCGGTGAGCGCTACCGCGACGATGAACTGGTGCGGGCCAATGCTCACGTGGCGCAGTTGTGGGGCATTGGCTGCCTGTTGGGGCCATTGTTGGCCGGGGCAGGCAGCCAGTGGGTCAGCGGGCATGCGTTGCTGTTGCTGATGGCTGCAGGGGCTGCGGGGCTGGTGGTGTTGACCCAGAGGCGCGGGGCTTTTGAGGCTGTGTCTGCCTGATCGCTTTGCGGCCCATCGCGACACAAGGCCTTACCTCAAGAACCGCGTACCCCTGTAGGAGCGGCCTTGCGTCGCGATGGGCTGCAAAGCAGCCCCAAAATCGCCGCTACAACATTTTCTCCAGGCCAACCGCCTTGCTGACCCAGGCATTGAACCTGCGCCACATCCCGCCCGGCTCGGAGGTCAGCACATGCTGCTGTCCATTGTCCTCAGTCGCCCACACCAGTTTGCCCCCCTGCAGTTTCACCTGATAGCTCAGCGCCGGCGCCATACCCTGCTGGCTCAGCTCACGGGTGTATTCGGCCAGTTCCGGGCTGTCCACCAGCACCCCCACTTCGGTATTCCACAGGACCGAACGCGGGTCGAAGTTGAATGAACCGATGAAGGTCTTGCGCCGGTCGAACACGATCGCCTTGGTGTGCAGGCTGGAGTCCGAGCTTCCGCGGAAACTCAAGCGCCCTGCGCTGGGGTCGCCCGGCTGGCGGCGCAGCTCATAAAGCTGTACCCCATGTTCGAGCAAGGCTCGGCGATAGGGGGCGTAGCCACCGTGCACGGCCGGCACATCGGTGGCTTCCAATGAGTTGGTCAGCAGCTTTACCGAGACACCTGCGTCGGCGCGGCCGGTCAGGTACAGCAGCCCTGGCTCGCCCGGCACGAAATAAGCCGATGTCAGCATCAGTTCGCTGTGCACGTTGGCCAGGTCAGGCGCCAACTGGTGGCTCAGCAGCAACTGCGGGTCCGGCTCGTCATCGGCCAGTACCTTGCTTGGGGCATCCCACAGCGCCTGGGCATGGGCCCAGATCAGCTCGTTGCGCCACACATCCAGGCGCGGCTGCGACTGGTAGGCCATCAACCGATCGTACAAGGCCTTGCGCTGGGTCCTGGCTTCAGCCAGCGAGACTTCCAGGCGATGACGACTCGCACGCAGGTCGTCGGCATCCGGCGCATGCCACAGAAAATCGCTGATAGGTCGGCTGAGGGCGCTGTTCCAGTACTGGTCGAAACTGTGCCCCAGTTGCTCGGCGATAGGGCCGACGCTCAGCAGGTCGATGTCGGTGAAGTTGAGGTTGGGCTCGGCATCGAAATACTCGTCGCCGAGGTTACGGCCGCCGACGATAGCCATGCTGTTGTCCACCAGGAACAGCTTGTTGTGCATGCGGCGGTGCTGGCGCGACAGGTTGAACAGCCGGCCGAAGGCGCGCGTCACCCCGGTGCTGCGGCCCAGGTGCAGTGGGTTGAACACGCGGATCTGGATATTCGGGTGGGCAGCGAGGGTGCCCATGATGGTGTCCAGGCCGTCGCTGGTGGTGTCGTCGAGCAGAATGCGTACGCGCACGCCGCGGTCGGCGGCGCGCAGCAGTTCGTGCACCAGGGCGCGGGTGCTGAGGCCGTCGTGCACGATGTAGTACTGCAGGTCGATGCTGGCCTGGGCGTTGCGGATCAATTCGGCGCGGGCGCGAAATGCTTCGTTGCTGTTGGGCAGCAGGCGAAAGCCGGACTGCCCGCCATACGGTGCCGCCTGGCGCAGCACCGAGCGGCCGAAGGCCGATTCGCTGGCGGGCAGGGCCTGGCTGGTTTCGCGTGGGGTACTGACGCTGGCACAGCCGGCAAGGCCGAGCAACAGCATCAGCAGCAAAGACAAGGCGCGCTGGGGTCTCAAGGGTGGATCGTCCTGTGCGGCAAGGGCTGTGGAGGTTGGACAGTGGCGGGCGGCGCAAAGTTACGCGTCGGCGCGTTCTTCATCCAGTAGACGAAGGGCGGTTTCACCTACCTTGCGCACGGCAGCCTCGATCTGTGGCGTTGGCCGCGCAGCGAAATTCATGCGCAGGCAGTGGCGGAACTTGCCCGAGGCCGAGAAGATACTGCCCACCGCCACCTGAACACCTTGCTCCAGTAAAGCGCGGTTCAGCCGCAGCGTGTCGAAATGTTCGGGGAATTCCACCCACAGCATGAAGCCGCCCTGCGGCCGGCTGACCCGGGTACCCGCCGGGAAGTAGCGCGTTACCCAATCGCTCATCAGGTCACGGCCACGCTGGTACTGGCTGCGCATGCGCCGCATGTGGGGCTGGTAGTGCCCGCCGGCGATGAAGTCGGCAATTGCCAGTTGCGGCTGGCTGGCGCTGCTGCCGGTACTGATGTATTTCATGTGCAGCACCCGTTCCAGATAGCGCCCAGGTGCCACCCAGCCCACCCGCAGGCCGGGGGCGAGGGTTTTGGAGAACGAACTGCAGAGCAACACGCGGCCATCGTCGTCGAATGACTTGAGGGTGCGCGGGCGCGGGTAGGTGTAGGCCAGGTCGCCGTACACATCGTCTTCCAGGATCGCCACGTCATAGCGCTGGGCCAGGCTGAGCAAGGCCTTCTTGCGCGCCTCGGGCATGATGTAGCCGAGTGGGTTGTTACAGCTGGGAGTGATCTGAATGAGCTTGATCGGCCACTGCTCCAGGGCCAGCTCCAGCGCTTCCAGGCTGATGCCGGTGACCGGGTCGGTGGGGATCTCCAGCGCTTTCATGCCCAGGCCCTTGAGGGTTTGCATGGCGCCGTGGAAGCTGGGCGAGTCGACCGCAACGATGTCGCCTGGCTCGCAAACCGCGCGAATGCTGCATGACAGCGCTTCATGGCAGCCGGTGGTGATCACCAGGTCGGCCGGGCCCAGGCGGCAGCCGGAATCGAGCATCAGCCGCGCCACCTGCTCGCGCAGCGCCAGGTTGCCATGGATATTGTCGTAATACAGCCCCGGCATGTCCTGGCGCCGGCTCAACTGGGCGAGGCTGCGCAGCAAAGGCTTGAGGGTGGGGCTGTCGATATCGGGCATGCCGCGGCCGAGTTGCACCACGTCCTTGCGCGGGGTGCTGCGCACCAGCTCGAGTACCTGTTCCCATTGCGAGATGTCCACAGGGCGCTGGGCCGGGCGGCTGACTGCAGGCAGCGCTGGCAGCTGGCGGTGGTCGCTGACGAAATAGCCGGACTTGGGCCTGGGCGAGACCATGCCGCTGTCTTCGAGCATGCGGTAGGCCTGCTGCACGGTGCTCAGGCTGACCCCGTGCTCCACGCTCAGGGCGCGTACCGACGGCAGGCGCTGGCCTGGGCGATACAGGCCCTGCTCGATGCGGGCACCGAGCAGTTCGGCGAGGTTAAGGTAAAGGGTCAAGGCATACTCCTGGGCTACCTGCAGGCAGCGACCGGTACAGTTGCCTGGAAAATACAGCATTCAGTCGGCCGCCAGCCAATTCTGTATGGGAATAATAAGGCTGTTTTGGCTCTGTATTGCCAGTATCGCCCTCGCGCATGCTTTCCCTACGGTATCGACTGAACGGGAGGGTGCGGTGATGGGGGGCATGAGCGATGTGCGCTTGCAGCTGTTGGCCAAGGAACTGGAAACCGAGCAGCAGGCCAAGGTGTTCAACGCGCCAGAGGGTTTGGGGCGTTGGGGGCTGATGCTGCATCGCTGGCATACCCGCAGGGCGTTGCTACAGCTGACCGATGACGAGTTGCGCGATGTTGGGCTGAGCTGGGAGCAGGCGCGGCTCGAAGGCCGCAAACCCTTCTGGAAGGACTGACACGATGGTCGCTGGAGGGCCTGTTGTGCCCCAGACTTGAAACTTGCACCGAACCTGGGAGCAACTGTCTTGCTCAATTTCTAAAAGCTGGCGCGATCCCTGAGGGAGCGGGCTTGCCCGCGAACACGGGCGAAGCCCGTGCCATCCACCACGGGGTTGGCTTCGCGGGCACGCCCGCTCCCACAGGGGGGCTAGTCAGCTTTAGATTTTAAGCAAGACAGTTGCTGCCACAAGGATGGGGACTTTCAGGCCAGCTCTTTGAGGCGATGCCACAGCATCCCCAGCGCCAGCAGTGGCGAGCGCAGGTGCTTGCCGCCAGGGAAGGTGATGTGCGGCACCTTGTTGAAAAGGTCGAAGCGCCCGCTTTCCTGGCCGCTGATGGCTTCGCCCAGCAGGCGCGCGGCCAGGTGGGTGGCGTTGAGCCCATGGCCCGAGTAGGCCTGGGCATAATACACGTTCGGCTGGCTGCCCAGCCGGCCGACCTGCGGCAGGCGGTTGGCGCCAATGCCGATCATGCCGCCCCATTGGTAATCGATGCGTACGTTGGCCAATTCGGGGAACACCTTGAGCATCTTCGGCCGCATGTAGGCGGCGATGTCCTTCGGGTCTCGCCCCGAGTAGTGGCAGGCGCCGCCGAACAGCAGCCGGTTGTCGGCTGACAGGCGATAGTAATCCAGGGCTACCCGTTGGTCGCACACTCCCATGTTCTGCGGCAGCAGCCTGCGGGCGCGTTCCTCGCCCAGCGGCTCGGTGGCGATGATGTAGCTGCCCGCTGGCAGCACCTTGCCGCCCAGTTCCCGGTTGAGGTTGTTGTGGTAGGCGTTGCAGCACAGCACCAGGGTCTTGGCGCCCACCCGGCCTTGGGCGGTATGCACTTGCACTGATGTGCCGTAGTCGATGCGGGTAACTTCGGACTGCTCGAACAGCTTTACCCCCAGGCGCGCGGCCACGGCCGCTTCGCCCAGGGCCAGGTTGAGCGGGTGCAGGTGCCCGGAGCCCATGTCGATCAGCCCACCCACATAGCAGTCGGCGCCGACCACGCTGTGGATATCGTCCTTGCCGACCAGGCGCAGCTCGTGTGGGTAGCCGAGGCTACGCAGCTCTTCGGCGTCTTCGGCAAAGCCCAGCAGCTCGGCGGGTTTGTTGGCCAGGTCGCAGTAGCCCCAGGTCAGGTCGCAGGCAATGGCATGCCGCTCGACCCGCTCGCGCACGATCTGCACGGCCTCCAGGCCCATCAGCTTCATGCTGCGCACGCCGTCCTCGCCAATCATCGGCAGAAACTGCTCCAGACCATGGCCTACCCCGCGAATCAGCTGGCCGCCGTTGCGCCCACTGGCGCCCCAGCCTAGTTTGCGCGCTTCCAGCAGGATGACCGAGAAACCACGCTCGGCCAGCTCGATGGCGGTGTTCAGGCCCGAGTAGCCGCCGCCGATGATGCACACGTCAGCGTTGTGTTCGCCTTGCAGGTAGGCGTGGTCGGGGCGTGGCGCGCTGCTGGCGGCGTAATAGGAGGCTGCGTGCTGCGCGCTGTGGATCATTGGGTAGGTCCTGAGTTGTTATCGGCCAAAAATGGAGGATAAGCTCGGGATCAAGAAGGGGGCAACCAAACGGCCCATTCAGGGGCGTCTGGTTCTCTCAACCGGCAAGGCAAAGGCCTGCGTTGGCTCAGGCGCATCCATAGTGCCGGCACCACGAATGTCGTATAGCTGATGAGCGGTGCGGATTGCGGAAAGTATTCCGCTGTCGGTTTGTGTGGGCAGATTGTTAAGACTCATGCGTATCAGCGTGTTTGACGCATTGAGGCGGATAGTCGCTGAAAGCGCTGGGTCATTGGCTAGCGACTTTGCCTGAGTAATCTCGGCGAGTGAGTTGACCATTATCAGTTTGCCTTCACGCAGTTCCAGAACCGACTCCCTTGGCTGCGGTGTACTGCTGTATGGCCGTGATCGATTGTTGCTGTTGATGGGCGGCGCATTTTGATCGTACAGGGGGGGAGCTTCCCCCCAGCCAAAGTAGGAAGGAGGGGCTTGTTCACTGTTTGCGGCCCCAAGCGGTTGAGCTGGCACGCCGGGAGGGGTTGGTGAGTAGGGAGGCGGAGTAGCCGGTGTCCGGTGATGGCGGCGGCGCAGGACTTTTGACCTGATCCGGTTCATGAACTCTCCAGTGCACCCCGACGGGTCGGTGTAGTTGATGGGGTCGTTCAAACAATAGGCATAAGCATTGGTCCCACCTTTGAAGAACGGGCTCTGTGAGTCACCGCTAAGGAAGCGCATCAACACAGGGCTATAGCTGCGGCGACCGGCGCCGAGCGGATAGCATCCACTGGCAAGATCCAAACGTTCCCCGGTGAAGCCAATGTTTGTTGAGCAGTTAGCGAAGATATGGCCAAAAGGAGTAAAGCTGAATGGTCGACCCACACCATCCGAGTTTCCCATCAAAGGTGTTTTCCGATGATCAACAGCTTGCAGATTGGTGACTGTGGGCTTAATTTCGGCGAGGGAGAAATCTGATGCCCGGAAGATGCGTTGTGTTTCCCGAGAGCTTTTCAGCACGGTAAGCTTGAGTCCGCTGTAAAAGAACAGAATGTGGTTCTTCATCAGATGGGGCTCGCTTAGCTGAAGGGGGATGTCTCGTCAGTTTGTAGAATGATTAGGCTTACCCACAACTGCCAAAATTAGCAGGTCCACTGCTTCCATCCAGCACAAGCGTTACGCAAATATTCAGCCATGTCCTGCAACCGCCACAAGATCCACTTCCTGCGCGAACTCATCCCAGCCTTCGAGTGCGAACCCGGCTGCCACGACTGCTGCGGCCCGGTCACCACTTCGGCCGAAGAAATGGCCCGCCTGCCGCGCAAGTCCCAGGCCGAGCAGGATGCCGCCCTGGCGCGCCTGGACTGTGTGCACCTGGGCCCCAACGGCTGCACGGTGTATGAAGAACGGCCGATGATCTGCCGCTTGTTCGGCACCACCCCGCGCATGGCCTGCCCCCGTGGCCGGGGCCCTGAGCCGATGATCGACCCTGGCGCCGAGCAGCTCGTTCACCAGTTCATCGCCAGCACCCGCCAGGTGTTGGTCTAGCGTCAGTCCGGAATCGGCAGGCAGAGGCTTTCCTTCACCTCTTCCATCACGATGTAGCTCTTCGACTCGCGCACGTGCGGCAGCTTCAGCAGGATGTCGCCGAGCAGCTTGCGGTACGAGGCCATCTCGGAAATGCGCGCTTTCACCAGGTAGTCGAAGTCACCGGAAACCAGGTGGCACTCCAGCACGTGCGGCAGCTTCAGCACTGCGCGGCGGAACTCTTCGAAGGTGTCACCCGACTTGTAGTCCAGGCTGATTTCCACGAACACCAGCAGGCTACCCTTGAGGTGCTGCGGGTTCAGGCGGGCGTTGTAGCCCATGATGATGCCCTCGCGCTCAAGGCGGCGAACCCGCTCGGTGCAAGGGGTGGTGGACAGCCCGACTTTCTCGCCCAGTTCGGTGAAGGAAATACGCCCGTCATTCTGCAGGATACGCAGAATGTTGCGGTCGATCTTGTCCAGTTCACGCTTGCTCTGGTGCTGGGTTCTCATAGGGGATGCCCCTCCGTGAAAGGCGATTATGCCGAGAATTCTCGCCAATAATAGGCTTTTATATAGTGAATTGCACTGCCCTCGAATTTCTATACTGCGCCCATCCATGCCATTTCCATAAAAGTCTGCGGCGTGCCGCGTGTGAGGGATACAACGATGCGAGTTCTGGTACTTGGTAGCGGTGTGATTGGAACCGCCAGTGCCTACTACCTGGCCCGGCAAGGTTTCGAAGTGACGGTGGTCGACCGCCAGCCGGCGGTGGCCATGGAAACCAGCTTCGCCAACGCCGGCCAGATCTCGCCCGGCTATGCCTCGCCCTGGGCCGCCCCGGGTGTGCCGCTGAAGGCCATCAAATGGCTTATGGAGCGCCATGCACCCTTGGCAATCAAGCTCACCGGTGACGTTGACCAGTACCTGTGGATGGCCCAGATGCTGCGCAACTGCACCGCCAGCCGTTATGCGGTGAACAAGGAGCGCATGGTGCGCCTGTCCGAGTACAGCCGTGACTGCCTCGACGAGCTGCGCGCCGAAACCGGCATCAATTACGAAAACCGCAGCCTGGGCACCACCCAGCTGTTCCGTACCCAGGCCCAGGTCGATGCTGCGGCCAAGGATATCGCCGTGCTCGAGCAGTCTGGCGTACCGTACGAATTGCTGGACCGCGATGGCATTGCCCGCGTCGAGCCGGCCCTGGCCGGGGTGAAAGACATTCTCGCTGGCGCCCTGCGCCTGCCCAACGACCAGACCGGCGACTGCCAGCTGTTCACCACCAAGCTGGCCGACATGGCGCTGAAGCTGGGCGTGGAGTTCCGCTTCGGCCAGGACATCCAGCGCCTGGACTTTGCCGGCGACCGCATCAATGGCGTGTGGGTCGACGGCAAGCTGGAAACCGCCGACCGCTATGTGCTGGCGCTGGGCAGCTATTCGCCACACATGCTCAAGCCGCTGGGCATCAAAGCCCCGGTCTATCCGCTGAAGGGCTACTCGCTGACCGTGCCGATCACCAATGGCGACATGGCGCCGACCTCGACCATTCTCGACGAGACCTACAAGGTTGCGATCACCCGTTTCGACAACCGTATCCGCGTTGGCGGCATGGCTGAGATCGCCGGTTTTGACCTATCGCTCAACCCGCGTCGGCGTGAAACACTGGAGATGATCGTCAACGACCTTTATCCTCGCGGCGGTGATCTGAGCCAGGCCAGTTTCTGGACCGGTCTGCGTCCGGCCACCCCGGACGGTACACCGATTGTCGGTGCCACGGCGTTCCGCAACCTGTTCCTCAATACCGGTCACGGCACCCTGGGCTGGACCATGGCGTGCGGCTCCGGGCGCCTGCTGGCAGACCTGATCGCGCGCAAGAAGCCGCAGATCAGCGCCGAGGGCCTGGACATTTCCCGGTATGGCAACAGCCGGGAAGTGGCCAAGCACGGGCATGCTGCGCCGGCTCACCAGCAGTAAGGTCGCCTGTACCGGCCTCATTGCCGGCAAGCCAGCTCCCACAGGATCTCCGCAGTTCTCAGGCCCTGTGAGAGTCCTGTGGGAGCTGGCTTGCCGGCGATGAATCCAACACCGATTTCAACCCGAACCACCATAAGGCACCCGCCATGCGTCCCGCCCGCGCCCTGATCGACCTCCAGGCCCTGCGCCACAACTACCGTCTGGCCCGTGAACTGACCGGTGCCAAAGCCCTGGCCGTGATCAAGGCCGATGCCTACGGCCATGGTGCCGTGCGCTGTGCCCTGGCCCTGGAGGCCGAAGCCGATGGCTTTGCCGTGGCGTGTATCGAAGAGGCGCTGGAACTGCGCGGTGCCGGTATCAAGGCCCCGGTGCTGCTGCTGGAAGGTTTTTTCGAAGCCAGCGAGCTGGCACTGATCGCCGAGCACGATCTGTGGTGCGTGGTGCACTCGCTGTGGCAGCTGGAGGCGATCGAGAAAGCGCAACTGCGCAAGCCGCTAAGTGTCTGGCTTAAGCTGGACAGCGGCATGCACCGTGTGGGCTTGCACCCCAAGGATTACCGCGAGGCCTACCAGCGCCTGCTGGCCAGCGGCAAGGTCGCGCGCATTGTACTGATGAGCCACTTCGCCCGTGCCGACGAACTGGATGCTGACGCCACCGCGCAGCAGATTGCCGTGTTCGAGGCCGCGCGCCAGGGCCTTGCGGCCGAGTGCAGTCTGCGCAACTCGCCCGGTGTGCTGGGCTGGCCGCAAGCGCCCAGCGACTGGGTGCGCCCAGGCCTGATGCTGTATGGCGCCACGCCCTTCGAGGTGGCGCAGGCCGAAGCCGCGCGCCTGCAGCCGGTGATGACCCTGCAGTCGCGGGTGATCAGCGTGCGTGAGCTGCCCGCCGGCCAACCGGTGGGCTACGGTGCCAAGTTCGTCAGCCCGCGGCCGACCCGTGTTGGCGTGGTGGCCATGGGGTACGCCGATGGCTACCCGCGCCAGGCGCCCAATGGCACGCCGGTGCTGGTTGCTGGCAAGCGCGCCCCGTTGATCGGCCGGGTGTCGATGGACATGCTCAGCATCGACCTCACCGATGTGCCCGACGCCACGGTGGGTAGCCCGGTCGAACTGTGGGGCAAGCAGGTACTGGCCAGTGAAGTGGCGGCACAGGCTGGCACCATTCCTTACCAGATCTTCTGCAACCTGAAACGGGTCCCCCTGGACTACGTCGGCTAATGACACGCTGATGCGGACAGGTTGAGGGCGGTGTGTTGTAAATACTGAACGGCATTGCCATGATATCGTTCACATCCACCCCCCTTTCTACCGTTTCAGGAGGCTCCAGCTTTGGACGTCGGCGAACGACTGCAAGCCATCCGCAAGCTCAAGGGCCTGTCCCAGCGCGAACTCGCCAAGCGCGCCGGGGTGACCAACAGCACCATCTCGATGATCGAGAAAAACAGCGTAAGCCCCTCCATCAGCTCGTTGCGCAAGGTGCTGAGTGGCATTCCCATGTCCATGGTCGAATTTTTTTCGGTCGAACTGGAGGCGCAGAGCCCTGCGCAAATTGTCTACAAAGCCCACGAGCTGATCGATATCTCGGACGGTGCGGTAACCATGAAGCTGGTCGGCAAGTCGCACCCCAACCGCGCCATTGCCTTCCTGACCGAGGTCTACCCGCCGGGCGCCGACACCGGTGCCGAAATGCTGACCCATGACGGTGAGGAAACCGGCATTCTGCTCGAAGGCCGCCTTGAGCTGGTGGTCGGCAACGAGATCTTCATCCTCGAGGAAGGCGACAGCTACTACTTCGAAAGCACCCGCCCGCACCGCTTTCGCAACCCGTTCGACCAGCCTGCACGGCTGATCAGTGCCGCTACGCCCTCAAACTTTTGATCCAGCGCAGTGCATTGATTCGGCAATACCCCTTTCCCGTGTAGGGTCGTTTCACCGCCTTCAGGTTGCCGCTATACTTTTCAGCGCTCGCTGTTTCGTGGCCGCGGGCGTGATTAGCCACCATGAGGGTGTTCGCGTGAACCAAATCAAGAAGATGCTGGCCGTACCAGCAGCCGTATTCGCCCTCTGGGCAATGAGCGCAACCGCTGCGACCAATGACGACATTGCCAAGCGCCTGGAACCCGTTGGCCAGGTCTGTGTGCAGGGCCAGGAGTGCAAAGGCATGGAAGTGGCGGCGACCGCGGGTGGCGGTGGTGCCAAGACCCCGGACGAGATCATCGCCAAGCACTGCAATGCCTGCCATGGCAGCGGCCTGCTCGGCGCGCCCAAGGTGGGTGATACCGCAGCCTGGAAGGAGCGAGCCGACCACCAGGGCGGCCTGGATGGCATCCTGGCCAAGGCCATTACCGGCATCAACGCCATGCCACCGAAAGGTACCTGCGCGGACTGCTCGGACGACGACCTGAAAGGGGCGATCAAGAAGATGTCCGGGCTGTGAGCTGCAGCTGAATTTCACCAGGCCCGCCATTGATGGCGGGCTTTGTTTTTGTGGCGTCTTTACCGGCCCGTTCGCGGCAACCAATCAACGCCGTGACGACATTGAGACAGATTCTGTAAAACTAGCTTTTCTACCAGTTGTATCTACGGATTTTCCGCCGAATACTGGAGCATCTTAAGGTGGTGGGTATGAAACAATGGATTCGGTTCCAGAGGGCGGAAACTGTTCGGAACAAAACACCGCCAGTCTAAGGCAATCGGCAAGGCTGATTACCGGCAGCTCTCATCAAGGTCTGGGGTATACACCATACGGTTACCAAGCGACCACCACGAGTCTGCTCGGCTTCAATGGTAACCGCCTGGATCCTGCTTCCGGTTACTATCCACTGGGCAATGGCCATCGATCATTCAGCACATCATTGATGCGGTTCATTAGCCCGGACAGGATGAGTCCCTTCGCAACTGGCGGATTGAATTCGTACGCGTACTGCCTTGGAGATCCCATAAACCGGCATGATCCCAGTGGTGAAAATTCGGTTGTTAGGTCCTTCGTTAAACTTTACAGACGTCTCATCCCCAAAAAGCTGAACTTGCCTCCCATTGTAAACGAGCTCGCATCAGCGGAGACCGAAACGCATTACATTAGTTATCGCAATATCCCAGATGAATACAGAATCAACGTTGTCAATAAAACTGACAGAGTGCCAGATGATTATGATTTGATTGGCTTTCATGGTAGCCAGAATAAGCATAAGCAGTCGTTGGAGGCTGGGGTGAATGTAAGCTTTTTGAAGCGCGATCTTTTAGGCAAAGGGCTCTATGCATCGACAAATTATAGGCACGCTAACAAGTATGCTGGAAAGGATGGACAGATTTTTGCGGTGTATGGAAGAGGCGTTGAGCGGTGGAGAGTGGGCGTGCAATTTGATCGTCCGGGTCCTGACATTCTGCTGATTAGGCAGAGAACGTTCAGCAATATTATTGTGCGGTCAGAAGTTAGAATGCCGCTTAGGCTTCTCCATCAACTCAACGGCGACACATTCTGACTAGCAAGTTTGGCCAATCCGACCCTGAGACCTCTGTGCTGCATGGAAATGCGACGTTTGTGCGGTGGTGCCTAGCCGTTAGAGGCCCGGCAACCAACCTTCAGAATCCATGTCTAACTCCTGAACCCATGGATGTTTCAGGAGGCCCAGATGCACCTCTGCTCCATCGACCAGGCTGTCGAGCAGGTCCTGGCACGCCTGCCAGCCCATATCCACATGGGCCTGCCGCTGGGCCTGGGCAAGCCCAACGCTTTCGTCAACGCCCTCTACGCCCGCGTGCGCGAACTGCCCGAGCGGCGGCTGACCATCTACACCGCCCTGTCACTGGGCCGGCCGGCACTGGGCGACGGGTTGCAGCGGCGGTTTCTGGAGCCTTTCGTCGAGCGCGTGTTCGCCGACTATGAAGAGCTCACCTACCTCAGCGACCTGCGCAACGACACATTGCCCGCCAACATCCGCGTCGAGCAGTTCTTCATGCAGCCCGGCAGCTTGCTGCACAGCGAATCGGCGCAGCAGGACTACGTCAGCAGCAATTACAGCCACGCCGCGCGGGATATCAACGCCAAGGGCCTGAACCTGATCGCCCAACTGGTGGCTGCCACGCCCGAAAAGCCCGTGCACCTGAGCCTGGCCTGCAACCCCGACATCACCCTCGACCTGCTGCCCATGGTCGCCAAACGCCGCGCTGCCGGTGAAACCATCCTCATGCTGGGGCAGGTGCACGCCGAGCTGCCTTACATGCCTGGCGATGCCGAGCTGCCGATCGACGCGTTCGACCTGTTGCTCGACGAGGCCGAACAACGCCGGCTGTTTTCCACACCGAACATGCCGGTCGGCATTCAGGACCACTGCATTGGCCTGCATGCCAGCAGCCTGGTGCGCGACGGCGGCACGCTGCAGATCGGTATTGGTGCCATGGGCGATGCGGTCGCCGCGGCATTGTTGGCGCGCCAGGGCGACAACGCCGGCTACCGAGCGGTGCTCGATGCACTCGATGTCGGCCCCTGGCAGGCGCTGATCGAACGGGAAGGGGGGCTGGATACCTTCGCTCAAGGCCTCTACGGGTGCAGCGAGATGTTCGTCAACGGCCTGCTGGTGCTGGCCGAGGCAGGCCTGTTGCGACGCCCGGCGGATGAGCAGGGCGCGTTGTTGCACGGTGGCTTCTTCCTTGGCCCGCAGGCGTTCTATCAGCGCTTGCGCGAGATGCCCCTGGAGCAGCGTGCACAGTTCGTCATGACCCGTATCAGCTTCATCAACGAACTCTACGGGCAAGAGGAACTCAAGCGCCGCCAGCGCCGCGATGCGCGCTTCATCAACACGGCGTTTGGCATGACCCTGCTGGGTGCCGGGGTGGCCGACCAGTTGGAAGATGGCCGAGTGCTCAGTGGCGTGGGCGGGCAATACAACTTCGTTGCCCAAGGCCATGCGCTGGAGGGCGGGCGCTCGATCCTGCTGTTGCGCAGCTGGCGTGAGGCGGGCGGGGAAGTGACCTCAAACCTGTTCTGGACCTATGGCCACTGCACCATTCCACGGCACCTTCGCGATATCGTGGTGACGGAATACGGCATTGCTGATTTGCGTGGGCAGACTGACAGTGAGGTGATTGCGCGGTTGCTGGCGGTGTGTGACTCGCGGTTCCAGCAGGGGCTTATCGAGCAGGCAAAGGAGGCCGGCAAGCTGGCGAGGAATTTCCAGCTGGATGCGCGGTATACCGACAATACCCCGCAGCGGCTGGAGGCAGTCAGGGCGCGGCATGCACGGCTGTTCCCGGAATATCCGATGGGCACGGATTTCACCGCTGAAGAACGGGACTTGTTGCGGGCGCTGAACTGGTTGAAGAGCAAGTTCAAGCTCAGCGATGTGCTGGAACTGGGCAAGGCCGCGCTGGATGCGCCGGGGCCGGAGGGGTATGAGCAGCATCTGGAGCGGATGGGGCTGGATGCTCCGCAGGGGTTGAAGGAAGAACTTTATCAGCGGCTGTTGCTGGCAGGGTTGGCGGCTACCTGATGAATTGCCGGGGCTGCTTTGCAGCCCATCGCCGGCAAGCCAGCTCCCACAGGTACTGCACAAGGCTTGAGGCCTGTGTGGTCCATGTGGGAGCTGGCTTGCCGGCGATGAGGCCGGTACAGGCTTACTCGATGAAAGTGACCACACCACCTTCCAGCGACTTCACCCGGGCCAGCGATTCAACGCGGTAGCCCTGGCTGTCCAGTTCGGCGCGGCCGCCCTGGAACGACTTCTCGATGACGATACCCAGGCCGGCCACGGTGGCGCCGGCCTGCTTGATGATCGAGATCAGTGCCTGCGACGCCTTGCCGTTGGCCAGGAAGTCGTCGATCACCAGCACGCGGTCGCTGCTGTTGAGGTGGCGCGGCGAGATGGCCACGGTGTTCTCGGTCTGCTTGGTGAAGGAATACACCGAGGCGGTCAGCAGGTTTTCGGTCAGTGTGAGCGACTGGTGCTTGCGGGCGAAGATCACCGGTACGCCCAGCTTCAGGCCAGTCATCACTGCCGGGGCAATACCCGAGGCTTCGATGGTGACGATCTTGGTCACGCCAGCATCGGCGAACAGGCGGGCGAACTCGTCACCGATCAGCTGCATCAGCGCCGGGTCGATCTGGTGGTTGAGAAACGCGTCCACTTTGAGGACCTGATCGGAAAGCACGATGCCTTCTTCGCGAATCTTCTGATGCAGTGCTTCCACTGTGATTTCCTCGATGTAACAAAGGTGGCCGCTGGAGGCGGCAATATTAAAGAGTAATGGTTGATCAGCGTTTGAGCATTGCCCGGATGTCGGCCAGGGCGTTGTTGCCGCGTGCCGCCTTCACCTCGACCGGGGCGTCGTCCAGACCTTCCCAGGCCAGGTCGTCGGGTGGCAACTCGTCGAGGAACCGGCTGGGCGTACAGTCGATGATTTCACCGTACTGTTTGCGCTTGGCGGCGAAGGTAAAGGCCAGGGTCTGGCGGGCGCGGGTGATACCCACATAGGCCAGGCGGCGCTCTTCTTCGATGGTGTCGGCCTCGATGCTGGAGCGGTGCGGGAGGATTTCCTCTTCCATGCCCATGATGAACACGTAAGGGAACTCAAGGCCTTTGGAGGCGTGCAGGGTCATCATCTGCACCCCTTCGGCGTTCTCTTCTTCTTCCTGCTGGCGCTCGAGCATGTCGCGCAGCACCAGCTTGCCGATGGCGTCCTCGATGGTCATGTCACCCTCTTCATCCTTTTCGAGGGTGTTTTTCAGTGCGTCCACCAGGAACCAGACGTTGCTGATGCGGAAATCGGCGGCCTTGTCGCTGGCGGTCTGCTGGCGGATCCAGTTTTCGTAGTCGATGTCGCGGATCATCTCGTGCAGCGCGGCAATCGGGTCTTCCAGGGCGACCTTCTGGCGTACCCCGTCCAGCCAGTGCTTGAAGCGCTGCAAACGCTCGGTATAGCGGGCGTCCAGGTGTTCACCCAGGCCCAGCTCGTCGCTGGCGGCGTACATGGAAATGCCGCGCTCGGTCGAATAGTTGCCGAGCTTTTCCAGGGTGGTGGAGCCGATCTCGCGGCGCGGCACGTTGATCACCCGCAGGTAGGCGTTGTCGTCGTCCGGGTTCACCAGCAGGCGCAGGTAGGCCATCAGGTCCTTGACCTCCTGGCGGCCGAAGAAGCTGTTGCCGCCCGACAGGCGATACGGCACCTGGTGGTGCTGCAGCTTCAGCTCGATCAGCTTGGCCTGGTAGTTGCCGCGGTAGAGGATGGCAAAGTCGCTGTACGGGCGGTTGGTGCGCAGGTGCAAGGTGAGGATCTCCATGGCCACCCGTTCGGCCTCGGCTTCCTCGTTCTTGCAGCGGATCACGCGGATCTCGTCGCCTACACCCATCTCGCTCCACAGCTGTTTTTCGAACGCGTGCGGGTTGTTGGCGATCAGCACGTTGGCACAGCGCAGGATCCGGCTGGTAGAGCGGTAGTTCTGTTCGAGCATGACGATCTTCAGGGAGGGGTAGTCCTCCTTGAGCAGCATCAGGTTCTCGGGGCGGGCGCCGCGCCAGGCATAGATGGACTGGTCGTCGTCGCCCACCACGGTGAACTGGTTGCGCATGCCGATCAGCATCTTCACCAGCAGGTACTGGCTGGCGTTGGTGTCCTGGTACTCGTCCACCAGCAGGTAGCGAACGCGGTTCTGCCAGCGCTCCAGCACCTCGGGGTGTTCCTGGAACAGCTTCACCGGCTGCAGGATCAGGTCGTCGAAGTCCACTGCGTTGAACGCCTTGAGCGTACGTTGGTAGTGGGTGTAGACGATGGCGGCGGTTTGCTCGCGCGGGTTGCGCGCTTTTTCCAGGGCTTCTGGCGGCAGGATCAGGTCGTTCTTCCAGGCACCGATCATGTTCTTGATCTCGTCGATGCCGTCGTCGCCTGAGTATTCCTTCTGCATGATGTCCGACAGCAACGCCTTGATGTCGGACTCGTCGAAGATCGAGAAGCCCGGCTTGTAGCCCAGCCGCTCGTGTTCCTTGCGGATGATGTTCAGGCCCAGGTTGTGGAAGGTACACACCGTCAGGCCGCGACCTTCCCCCGGACGCAGCAAGGTGCCAACCCGCTCCTTCATCTCGCGCGCGGCCTTGTTGGTAAAGGTCATCGCCACGATGTACTGGGCACGAATGCCGCAGTTCTGGATCAGGTGGGCAATCTTGCGCGTGATCACGCTGGTCTTGCCCGAACCTGCACCGGCGAGCACCAATAGAGGGCCGCCGACATAGTCACGGGCTTCCTGCTGCCGGGGATTGAGTCGGGACATGCTAGAAACCGGGGGTCGCCAGAAAATAGCCGCGCATTCTAACAGGCATGGGGCCGTTGTGGCGCGACCGTCTGACGTCTGAGTCAGACTTTTATTGGTGCGCTGTATTAGTCAGGCTAATGCCATGCACTGGAAAAATCGTATTTGCCGAACGGGCCTGGTTTCGCGCAGGATGCACGACAAAATACGTCGGGTCGCTGCAGGCTCCCGTGCATGTATAAAATTGAAAATCATTTTCATCCATGCAGTAGTATCTTCATTTTTTCTCTTGTTGTGCCGTTAAGCCCTAAGGAGCCCGCTTGTCCACGCCTGTCGAACCTTTGCGTTTGCTGCTGTTGGCTGATGAGCCGGAATGGGCCGTGCTGCTGCGCGAGTGCGTGCAGGGGTTGGGCGGCACTGCAGTGCTGTTGACGGCGCCTGACTGGGAGGCCGTCGACAGCCTTTTCAGCCATGACCGGCAGGCCGTGATCCTGGCGACGGTGGCACTGCAACCAGCGCCGGGGCGCTGTGAGCTGCCGACCATCCTGCTGCTGGACGACGAGCCCGCAGTGGCCCCCAGCGGCGTCAGCGACTGGCTGGTGCGCCAACAGCTCAGCACCGATAGCCTGCGCCGCTCGCTGCGGCATGTGCGCGAACGCGGCGTGCTGGTGGCCACCTTGCAGCGCCTTGCCGAGCAAGACCCACTGACCGGTATCGCCAACCGCCAGGGCTTCCAGGCCTTGCTCACGGCACGGCTGGCTGAAAACGAAGGGCGGGGCGTTGCCCTCGGCCACCTCGACCTGGACAACTTCCGCCACGTCAACGACGCCCTTGGCCACCAGAGCGGTGACCGCCTGATCCTGCAGGTTGTGACCCGGCTGAAACACCAACTGGAGGCGGGGGACCAGTTGGCGCGCCTGGGCAGCGACGAATTCGCGCTGCTGATCGACACGCGCCGCGACCCCAACCGCGCCGAATGGATTGCCGAACGCATCGTCGAGGCCTTGGCCGAGCCCTATTGGATCGATGGTGAAAGCTTGCTGTTGGGCTGCAGCTTGGGCCTGGCGCATGCCCGTGCCCAGGGCGGCGCCGACCCGCTGATGTGGCACGCGCACATCGCCATGTGCCAGGCCAAGGGTAGCCAGGGCTGCACCTTCCATGTGTTCAACGAGCGCATCAACCGTAATGCCCGCAGCCTGGCCGACCTGGAAAGCGAACTGCGCCGCGCCCTGCGCCGGGATGAACTGGAGCTGCATTATCAGCCACGGCTGAACTTGGCCGATGGGCGTATCGTGGGGCTAGAGGCGCTGGTGCGCTGGCGGCACTCGGAGCGGGGGCTGCTACCGCCCTGCGAGTTCGTGCCGCTGGCGGAGCAAAGCGGCCTGATTGTGCCATTGGGCTACTGGGTGATTTCCCGTGCGCTGCGCGACATGCAGGCGTTGTGCGAACGCGGCCTGGAGCCGCTGCACATGGCGGTCAACCTGAGCTTCCGCCAGTTCCAGGATAGCCAGCTGCTGGCCACCTTGAGCCGGCTGATCCTGGAGCACGGGGTGGATGCTCGCTGGCTGGAATTCGAACTGACCGAAACGGCGGTCATGCGCCGCAACGAGCTGGTACGCCAGACCATGGATGCGCTGGGCCGCCTGGGCGTGCGCTTCTCGCTGGATGACTTTGGCACTGGTTTTTCGTCGTTCGTACACCTGAACAGCCTGCCGATCACCCTGCTCAAGGTGGACCGCAGTTTCGTGGCCGAAATGGAAATGCGCGAGGAAAACCGCAAGCTGGTGCACGCCATGATCAACCTGGCGCACAACCTCAACCTTGAAGTGGTGGCTGAAGGGGTGGAGAGTGAGGAGCAACTGGAGTTGCTGCGCGGATTTGGTTGTGACCAGGTGCAAGGATTTCTGGTCAGCAAGCCGTTGCCGGTGGGGGAGTTAATGGAGTTTTTGCTGCAGGCGCCTGACCGTCAGTTGGGGGTTGTCCTTTAGCGCCCTTTCGCGGGCACGCCCGCTCCCACAGGGCCGCGCACTGTACCTGTGGGGGCGGGCGTGCCCGCGAATAGGCCCTGAAGTCAGGCCGAGGCGGTAGCCTCTTCACCAACCCCAGCTTTCCTCAACAACCGCTTCATCCGCCACTCAAAACCAAAGGTCAGCGCCACCGCCGCGCACGCCAAGCCCAGCGCTAAGCCCCACCAGATGCCGACCGCCCCGCCGCCCAAGTTGAAGGCGAGCAGCCAGGCACTCGGCGCCCCTACCAGCCAATAGCAGCACAGCCCGATCAGGAAGGTGGTCTTGGCATCTTTCAGGCCGCGTATGGAGCCCATGGCGATGGTCTGCATGCCATCGAACAACTCGAACCAGGCGGCTACCATCAACAAGTGCACCGCCAGTTGGTAGATGGCGGCAAAGCCCGGGTCATTGCGGTCTATGAACAGGCTCACCAGCGCCTCGGGCAGCAGCAAAAACAGCGCGGCAAAAGTAAACATCACGGTTGCCCCAAAGCCGATGCCCACGCGCCCCGCGCTGCGCGCCGCCAGCAGGTTGCCGGCGCCGTAGTACAGGCCCACACGCATGGTTACCGCATAGGAAAGCCCTGTCGGCACCATGAATGCCGTGGACACGATCTGCAGGGCGATCTGGTGGGCCGCCAGTTCGGTGCTGCCCAGCACCCCCATGCACAACGCGGCGAAGGCGAACAGGCCCACTTCCACCATGTAGGTGCCGCCAATCGGCAGGCCCAGCCGCCACAGCTCACGCAGGGCGTGCAGCGATGGGCGCGACAGGCCCTTGCGCAGCGGGTAGGCGGCATAGGCCGGGTGCCAGCGGATGTACAACGACAGGGCAATGGCCATGCCCATCGACACCACCGCAGTGACCAGGCCGATACCCATCAGCCCGAGCCTGGGTAGGCCGAACATGCCCTCGATCAGCGCCACGTTGAGCAGGTAGTTCAGCACCGTGCCGACCAGGCTGATGACCATCACCGGGGTCGAACGGCCGAGGGCACTGGTGAACCCGCGCAAGGCCATGAAGGTCAGGTAACCGGGCAACGCCAGCGGCAGCAGGGTCAGAAACTGGGCAGCCGAGGCTACGTTCTCGGGCTGTTGCCCGAACAGCAGCAGTACCGGCTCGAGGTTCCACAGCACCAGCGCGGCGAACAGCGCCAGGCCCCAGGCCAGCCACAGACCGTTCTGGGCCAGGCGGGTGGCCCCTTCGATGTCGTTGGCGCCCTTGCGAATCGCCACCAGGGTACCCACTGCGGCGATCACCCCCAGGCAGAAAATCGACACGAAAGAATAGCTGGCGGCGCCCAGGCCACCGCCGGCCAAGGCCTGTGGGCTGATGCGGGCCATCATCAGGGTGTCGGTCAGCACCATCAGCATGTGCGCCAGCTGCGAGGCGATCAGCGGCCCGGCCAGGCGCAGTAAAGCCTTGAGTTCTGTAGTGGGCGCGACGTGCATGGGCTGTCCTTGTTCCTGAGGTGATCAACGAAGCGCAATTCTGAGGCTTTGGTCAACTTTGCACAAAAGGATAAAAGCGATGGTTGGCATGAGTTGAACTCATGCCTGCAAGTTTCGGATAATTCGCTTCTGTCCCCAGATTGCAGGTGCCCTATGTCGCGCCAGCTACCTCCGCTGTATGCCTTGCGCGCATTTGAAGCTGCCGCGCGGCTCAGTTCGTTCACCCGCGCGGGCGAAGAGCTGTCGATCACGCAAAGTGCCATCAGCCGGCACATCCGCACCCTGGAAGAGCATTTCGCCTGCCGCCTGTTCGTGCGCAGTGGCCGCAACCTGCAACTGACCGAAGCAGGGCGGGTGTTGCTGCCGGGGGTGCGCGAAGGCTTTGCTGCGTTCGCCCGTGCCTCTGAAACCCTGTGTGGTGAAGATGACATCCTGCGCATGAAGGCACCTTCGACCCTGACCATGCGGTGGTTGCTGGCCTGTCTGAGCCGCTTTCGCCACCTGCAACCCGGTAACGAGGTACAACTGACCAGCGCCTGGATGGATGTGGACCATGTGGACTTCAACCAGGAACCGTTCGATTGTGCGGTGTTGCTCAGCGATGGGGTGTTCCCGGCAGACTGGGAGGTGCGCAAGCTGTTCCCGGAGTTGTTGATTCCGGTCGGCGCACCTGACCTGCTTGGCGAAAAGCCCTGGAGCGTGTCCCGGCTGGCCGGTATCGAGCTGCTGCACCCCACGGTGGACAAGCGCGACTGGCGTGACTGGCTGCAGCGCATGGGCCTCGCTGGCAAGGTATCGCTCAAGGGTGGGCAGGTTTTCGACACGCTGGAGCTGAGCATGATTGCCGCCGCGCGTGGCTACGGCGTCTCCATCGGCGACTTGCTGATGGTGGCCGAGGACGTGGCGCAGAAGCGCCTGAGCCTGCCCTGGCCGACGGCGGTGCCCAGTGGCATGGATTACTACCTGGTGTGGCCGCGTACCCGGCGTGGGGGCGAGCGTTTGCGCCGGTTGAGTGCGTTTCTGGAACAGGAGGTGGCGGCCATGGATCTCCCGGATGTGGAAATACTGCCGCCCCTTTGATGGCTTGCACTGGCCTTGTCGCCGGCAAGCCAGCTCCCACACCGGTAGCGATGCGCTCAAGACCTGTGCTGCACGTGTGGGAGCCGGCTTGCCGGCGACAGAGCCACAACAGGTGTAGAAAACGTTTGCGAATATCCCGGCCCGACACTCAAGTATTCGCCCGCGACGCCGATTCACTGGCAGCAGCGTCCCGGAAGAGGGCGCACTTCCCGTCGATAGGAAGCGGGCGGTCAGCGTGATCAGGACGATCCCGGCCTCTTGCCAGGAGCTTCACATGTCTCAACCCCGTGCCCGCATAGCCTCGCAGCTTGGTGTCGCCCTCGCCATCGTGCTGGCGCTGGTGATTTCCGGCAGTACCCTGTTTGCCCTGCGTTCGCTGGACGAGGCCAACCTCGCCACACGCCAGGCGCACCTGGCCAGTGAAGCGCGCCTGCTGGCCGATCAGCTCGAAACTTTCCACAGTTCGCTCAAGGACAATACCCAGCGCCTCAGCGGGTTGTTCGAGCGCCGCTTCGCCTCGGGCCTGTCGCTGCATGCCGGTGAAACGGTGCAGGTCGCCGGGCAGGCAACACCGGCGCTGTACCTGGGTGATCATTTGCTGAACAACGATTTTCAGCAGGTTGACGAATTCCAGCAGATGACCGCTGGCATCGCCACGCTGTTCGTGCGCAGTGGCGAAGACTTCGTGCGCATCAGCACCAACCTGAAGAAGCAGGACGGCAGCCGCGCCATCGGCACTCAGCTCGACCGTCAGCACCCGGCCTACCGCAAGTTGCTGGCGGGGCAAATGTACGTTGGCCGCGCCGTGTTGTTCGAGCGTAACTACATGACCCGCTATGTGCCGGTGAGTGACGGCAACGGCCGGGTAATTGCCGTATTGTTCGTTGGCTTCGACTACACCGATGCGCAGAACACCCAGTTTGCCAACCTCAAGCGTTTCCGCATTGGCCAGACCGGTTCGCTGGCCCTGCAGGACGAGAACGGCCAGTGGCTGGTGCCGCCAGCCAATGCCGAGCAACCGCTGTACAGCGCAACGGCCGCCTTTGCCGAAGGCCCGTGGACGGTGGTGGCGAGCATGCCGATGGCGGAAATCCGTGAGGTGACCTGGAGCGTAGGCCTGCGCCTGGCCATCGGCAGCCTGCTGGCCATGGTCCTGGCGGTGGCGGCCACCCTGTGGCTGTTGCGGCGCAAGCTGCGGCCGCTGGACGCGTTGGTGCGCCAGGCCGAAGCGCTGGGCGCAGGTGACCTGAGCGCGCGGCTGAGCGTGACCAGCCACGACGAAATCGGCCAACTGGCCAGCAGCTTCAACAAGATGGGCGAGGCCTTGTCAGGCATGGTCGAGCACATTCGCAGTGCGTCCGAGCAAGTCAGCTCGCGCGCCAAATCGTTGTCTGGCCTGTCGGCCGGGGCCTGCGAGGGCATGGAGCAGCAGTCCGGTGAAATCACCAGCATGGCCGGTGCGGTGGAGGAGTTCAGCGCCACCTCGATGAACATCGCCGACAACATGGCGGGCACCGAGCGCATGGCGCGTGACAATGCCCAGCAGACCCGCATCGGCCGCAGCGCCATGGATGAAGCGTCGCGTTCGCTGAAGCAGATTGCCGATGCCCTCGGCGGTACGGCCACGGTGATGGACAGCCTGGGGGCGCGCTCGCAGGAAATCGGCGGCATCATCAGCGTGATCACTGCCATCGCCGAACAGACCAACCTGCTGGCGTTGAATGCGGCCATCGAGGCTGCCCGCGCCGGTGAGCAGGGCCGCGGCTTTGCGGTGGTGGCGGACGAAGTGCGCAGCCTGGCCGCACGAACCCGCCAGGCCACGGATGAAATATCCGGGATGATCACCAGCATCCAGCAGCAGACCGGGCACGCCATCACGACGCTGGAGCAGGGTAACCAGCTGATGCAGGAAGGTCTGCAGCGCAATGACAAGGTGGCGCAAGCGCTGGCGCGTATCGACGAGCAGAGCCGTGCGGCGGGTGAGCAGTTCACGGTGATCAGTACGGCGACTCAGGAGCAGAGCAGCACGGCGACGGTGCTCAGCCGCAATTTGCAGAGCATTGCCCAGGCCAACGGCGAGCAGCGCGAGGTGGCCAATGAGCTGGCTTTTACCGCGCGGGAGCTGGAAGGGCTGGCGGGGCAGTTACGGCAGGAAGTTGATCGTTTCCGCTGATACTGCAGGGGGCCGCTTTGCGGCCCATTCGCGGGCACGCCCGCTCCTACAGGTACAGCGCAAGCCTTGGGCCTGTGGTGATCCTGTGGGGGCGGGCGCGCCCCCGGCGATCTACCGGCTTACATCGAACCTAGGTTCAATGCCTGCGCACACGCCAGCAGCGACCGCTGCTCGCTTTGCGCATACAGCGCCAGCTCATCCTGCACCTGCAGCCCCAATGCCGCTTCAAAGGCATCGCGGTTGGCATTGCTGCCGTACTCGGCCTGCGCATCGTCACCCAGGTTGGACTGGAAGATGCCCGCCGCGCTCACCGGCAGAAAGTCCTCGTAGACCAGCGCTTCAAAGTGCACATGGCCGGCCTCGATCAAGCCCTCCAGGGTGGTGGGGCGGCCTTGCTGGTCACGTGCGGCCAGGCCTTTTTCGGTGGCGAAGTAGCGGAAGTACGCCAGCCCCTGTTCACGCATCTGCGCCAAGTCGTCCGGGAATTGGGCAAAGTTCTCCTGCAGCAGTGCCATGTAACGCTCGGCGTTGGCCTCGGCCGGCGCCCCACCCAAGGCAGCGCGGGTGGCATCGAGCAATGTGTCGTACAGCTGGCGGCCTTTGGGTGTCAGGGCCGCACCGCGCTGCTCGATTTCGCCAAAGCGCGCGGTGTGGCTGCCTTCGCTGCCCTGCTGGTCGCTGAAGGCGACCTTTTCCTGCAGGGCCTTGAAGCTGGTCTGGCGCAGCAGGATCGGGTGGCGGCGGGTGGGCGGGCCTTCCACCACGGCCTTGGGTGGAATGCCCTTGGCCGGCATGCCGACCTGAATGGCATCGATGTCCAGCGTACGCGGGGTCAGGTGGTTGATGTGCGGGCCCTTGAAGGCCACCACGTCGGCAATCAGCCGGTGCTGATCGTGCAACTGCTGATATTGCGCGGCGGTGACGGTGGCGTCCTGGTGCCAGCGGAAGGTGTGCAGGGCCTCCTGCACGAATGTGGCGGCATCGGTGGCATTCAAGCCGCCGTCGCGCTCGCACTGGGCGATCAGGTCGAGGGCGCGCGGGGTGAAGATCTGGCGCTTGGCCAGGATGCTCTTGGCCAGTTCGCGCAGTTGCGGGTTGTCGATCAGTTCCAGGCGCAGCAGCGAGGTGAACACCCGGAACGGGCTGATGTGCAGGGACTGCTCGTGCACCGCGCGGAACGCGGTGGAGTGCACCGGCACACCGGCAGAGCTAAGGTCGTAGTACCCAACCGGCTGCATGCCCATCACCGCGAACAGGCGGGCGATGGTGGCCAGTTCTGCAGCGGTGCCAACCCGGATGGCGCCATGCCGCTCGTGGTCCAGGCGCTCGATTTCGCCGGTCCAGCGCAGGGCCTCGGCAATTTCGGGCTGCTGGGCCATGACCTGCTGGTTGATTTCGCTCACCAGCTCCAGCAGCGTGCCGTACAGCGGCACTTCCTGTTTGTACATGAGCGACATGGCGGCAGAAAACTGCGCGCGAATGCTGTCGGGGCTGACGAAATCGTGGGCGGGCATCGCTAGCTTCCTGGTTAGGTTCGGACGCTTACATGAAAGCTGGGAATGCACCTTGCTCACAAGCGAAAAAAAGTGAGTGTGTCATTCCTTTTTTGATCGACCTCAAGGGTCATTGGGGCTGCTTTGCAGCCCAACGCGACACAAGGCCGCTCCTACAGGTCGAGGTGCGGCCCGGCAACCTCAAGCCTGCAACTGCTCGCCGATCCACTCCACCAACGCCCGTACCTTGGGCACCTCCGCCGCATGCTCGGCATACGCCAGGTAATGCGCCCCGGCACTGCGCATGGCGTGATCCCATGGCACCACCAGGCTGCCGTCGGCCAGCTCCTTGGCTGCCAGGTAGCGCGGCACCAGTGCTACCCCGCAGCCTGTCTGCGCGGCGCTCAATGCCATATAGAAGGTGTCGAAGCGCGGCCCGTGGTAGGCGTTGACGCTGTGCAGGCCCTGCTCCAGGAACCACTCGTGCCAGGCCTCGGGGCGCGAGGTGCTCTGCAGCAGCACCAGCTCGGCCAACTGTTCGGCGCCCGCTAACTCACGCCCGGCCAGCAGCTCCGGCGCACACACCGGTACCACTTCTTCGCCGAACAGCGCCACGCAGGTGGCACCCGGCCAGGTGCCCTGACCATAGAAAAACACTACATCCGCCGAACCTTGCAGCAGGGCGAACGGCTCCATCTCGTTGCGGATATCCAGGTGGATATTGCTGTGCCGTTTGCCAAAGCCCTTGAGGTGCGGGATCAGCCAGCGCACGCCAAAACTCGGTTGAGTGGCGACCTTCAGTATCTCGGTCTGCTCACCATAGGTGAGCACGTAGCGGCTGGACATATCCACCTGGGTAAGGATCTTGTTGACCTCGGCCAGGTACAGGCTGCCGGCCGGGGTCAGTTGCAGGCGCCGGCGAATGCGCAGGAACAGGTGATGGCGCAGCATGTCCTCCAGTTGCGCCACCTGCTTGCTGACCGCGCTCTGGGTCAGGTGCAGCTCTTCAGCGGCACGGGTAAAACTCAAATGGCGGGCTGCAGCTTCAAAGCACTGCAGGGCGGTCATGGAGGGCACCAGGCGTTTGGACATAGCGGTCTCTGCGATACGAATCATTACCTGGTGGAATGATATGCGGAATAAAGGTCGTTTGTTGTACCTATGTGATCGGATTAATACTGATCCACATCATTTTTCCACCCCATCACCCGATGTAGGAGAAGCACAAATGGTTGCTGGATTGCTCGAGCGCCTTGGCGTTACCGCCGAGGCTTACACCCAGGGCGATTACCCTGTTCACACGCCGATCGACGGCAGCCAGATCGCCTCGGTGAAACTGCTCGGCAAGGCCGAGACCACCGCCCGCATCGACCAGGCCCAGAGCGCCTTCGAAGCTTGGCGCAGCGTACCGGCACCACGCCGCGGCGAACTGGTGCGTCTGTTTGGCGAAGTGCTGCGTGCGCACAAGGCCGACCTCGGCGAGCTGGTCTCGATCGAAGCCGGTAAGATCACCCAGGAAGGCCTGGGTGAAGTTCAGGAAATGATCGACATCTGCGACTTCGCCGTGGGGCTGTCGCGCCAGCTGTACGGCCTGACCATCGCTTCCGAGCGCCCAGGGCACCACATGCGTGAAACCTGGCACCCGCTGGGGGTGGTCGGCGTGATCAGCGCCTTCAACTTCCCGGTCGCGGTGTGGGCCTGGAACACCGCACTGGCCCTGGTGGCCGGCAACTCCGTGGTATGGAAGCCGTCCGAGAAAACCCCGCTGACCGCCCTGGCGTGCCAGGCACTGTTCGAAAAAGCCCTGAAAGCCTTTGGTGACGCTCCGGCGGGCCTGGCGCAGCTGGTCATCGGTGGCCGTGAAGCCGGTGAAGCCTTGGTCGACGACCCGCGTGTGCCGCTGGTCAGCGCCACCGGCAGCACCCGCATGGGGCGCGAAGTCGGCCCACGTGTGGCTGCACGCTTCGGCCGCAGCATCCTTGAGCTGGGCGGCAACAACGCCATGATCCTGGCCCCCAGCGCCGACCTCGACCTGGCCGTGCGCGGCATCCTGTTCTCGGCGGTCGGTACCGCCGGCCAGCGCTGCACCACCCTGCGCCGTCTGATCGTGCACCGTTCGATCAAGGACGAAGTGGTTGCCCGGGTCAAAGCCGCCTACGGCAAAGTCCGCATTGGCGACCCGCGCAAGGACAACCTGGTCGGCCCGCTGATCGACAAGCTGTCGTTCGACGCCATGCAGGGCGCCCTGGCCAAGGCCCGCGACGAAGGTGGCCAGGTGTTCGGTGGTGAGCGTCAGCTGGCCGAGCAATACCCGAATGCCTATTACGTGTCGCCAGCCATCGCCGAAATGCCGGCGCAAAGTGACGTGGTCCGCCACGAAACCTTCGCCCCGATCCTCTACGTACTGGCCTACGACGACTTTGAAGAGGCCCTGCGCCTGAACAACGAAGTGCCACAAGGCCTGTCGTCGTGCATCTTCACCACCGACCTGCGTGAGGCCGAACGTTTCCAGAGCGCTGCGGGTAGTGATTGCGGCATTGCCAACGTCAACATCGGCACCAGCGGTGCCGAGATCGGCGGTGCGTTCGGTGGCGAGAAAGAGACCGGTGGTGGCCGGGAATCCGGTTCGGATGCCTGGAAGGGCTACATGCGCCGCCAGACCAACACCGTGAACTACTCGCGCGAGCTGCCGCTGGCACAGGGAATCGTGTTCGACTGATCGGTTGATGCTGCATGGCCGGGGGCTTTGCCCCCGGTTCGCGGGTGAACCCGCTCCTACCGGCACTGCACAGCTTTCAAACCTGTGCGGCCCCTGTAGGGGCGGGTTTACCCGCGAATGGGCTGCAAGGCAGCCCCAACAAGAACAAATTGCTGGAGCCGGGCCATGTCCGAACTGCGTCAACAATGCTTGTGGGAATTCGTCAGCACACCGAGCGTGGCCGCCCAGGCCCTGGCCGGTGAGCACAAGGCCGATGTGTGCGTGATCGGTGGCGGCATTACCGGCCTGTCGGCGGCCATTCACCTGCTCGAGCAGGGCAAGTCGGTGATCCTGCTGGAGGCCTGGAAGGTCGGTCACGGGGGCTCCGGGCGCAACGTCGGCCTGGTCAATGCCGGTACCTGGATCCGCCCCGACGACGTCGAGGCGACCCTTGGCCAGAAGCAGGGCAGCCGCCTGAACCAGGTGCTGGGTGAAGCCCCGGCTGAAGTGTTCGCAATGATCGAGCGCCTGGGCATCGACTGCCAGGCCCAGCACAAAGGCACGCTGCACATGGCGCACAACGCCACCGGCATCGCCGACCTCGAGGCCCGCCACGAGCAGTGGCGCCGTCGCGGTGCCGACGTGGAGCTGCTGACCGGTGCGCAGTGCCAGGAATACTGTGGCACCGACAAGATTTCCGCCGCGTTGCTCGACCGCCGCGCCGGCACCATCAACCCCATGGGCTACACCCAGGGCCTGGCTGCGGCCGTGGTGCGCCTGGGTGGCCAGCTGTTCCAGCAGTCGGCTGTAGAAGGTCTGGCGCGCGAGGGCGGCGCCTGGCGGGTCAAGACGGCCCGTGGCTCGGTACGGGCCGACAAGGTGGTGATTTCCACCGGCGCCTACACCGAAGGCGACTGGAGCAACCTGCAGAAGCAGTTCTTCCGCGGTTATTACTACCAGGTCGCCTCCAAGCCGCTGCAAGGCGCTGAGGCCGACAAGGTACTGCCGCACGGCCAGGGCTCGTGGGACACCCGCACCGTGCTCAGCAGTATCCGCCGTGACGACCAGGGCCGCCTGTTGCTCGGCAGCCTGGGCCGGGTCGACAACAAGCCCGCCTGGTTCGTGCGCAGCTGGGCTGACCGCATTCAAAGCCATTACTACCCGGGCCTGGGCAAGGTCGAGTGGGAAATGCACTGGACCGGTTGCATTGACTTCACCCCCGACCACCTGATGCGCCTGTTCGAGCCGGCGCCGGGGCTGGTGGCGGTAACCGGGTATAACGGGCGGGGCAATACCACCGGCACCGTGATTGGCCGGGCGTTTGCCGAGTTCCTGCTCAAGGGTGATGCCGGCAGCCTGCCGATTCCGTTCTCGCCAATGAGTGGCGTGAGTGCGCCATCGCTGCGCACCGCATTCTATGAGTCCGGGTTCTCGCTGTACCACGCGGGGCAATGCCTGAGGGTTGTGTTGTAAGCACTGGCCCTATCGCCGGCAAGCCAGCTCCCACAGGTACTGCATAAGCCCTGAGGCCTGTGCGGTCAATGTGGGAGCTGGCTTGCCGGCGATAGGGCCAGTACAGGCTTACTTGTGCAGCCAGCTGAGAAAGCCGCCCTTCTTGATCAGGGCCGGCTTCTGCAGCAACAACGACTCCCGGCTCTGGCGCCGGAACCGCTGCAATTTGCTCAGCGCCGTCTGCACATCGCCACGTTGCGCCAGGCAACTTTTCACCTGCTCTTTGTCGATGCGGTACAGCACGCAGCTGGTCAGGGTGCGGAACTCGGCCAGTGACTCGTCTTCGTCAATGATCCCCTCGACCCCCAGCACCTCGCCCGGCCCCATGCGGCCGGCCTCCAGCAGCTTGTCGCCATCGCGCACCGAGGCCGACACCACGCCGCTGCCAATCACCAGCAAATGCTCGGAATGCGCGCCTACCTCCAGGATCACCTGATCCGCCAGGTACTCCACCGCCGTCATGCGCTGGCTCAATGCGTCACGCTCTTCAGCGCTTAGCGAACGGAACACCCGCACCTCGTCCAGCACTTCGCGCTGTCGGCTGCGTGGCGGCATGGCCAGGTCGACGTTCCACATCACCCCGCTCGCCTCCAGGTGGCGGTGCGCCAGGTCGAACAACTGGTTGCGTGCCGCAGTCTTGCCGCTCATGTCGGCAATGAACCCGCTGGCCTCGTACTCCACCGACTCCAGTGTCGAGGCCTTGACCGACACCTTGGGCGCAGGTGACGCAAGGATCGCGCTGGTGCCCTGCAGGGCTTTTTCCAGTGCGTCGAACACCCGCCTGGGCCGCACTTTGGCCGGTACTACCACATTGATCGACACCCCATGCACATCCGCCGGCCTGCTGTGGTTGAGCAGGCGCGCCTTGGCTGCCACCGAATTGGGGATCACCGCCAGGCTACCTGTGCCTGTGAGCAGGCGCGTGGCCCGCCAGTCGATATCCAGCACCTTGCCTTCGGTGCCGTCGATCGCGATCGAATCGCCAATCTGGTAGGGCCGCGTGGTGTTCAGCACGATGCCGCTGAACACGTCGGCCAGCGTGCTCTGCAACGCCAGGCCTATGACGATGGCCATCACACCCGAGGTGGCCAGCAGGCCCTTGACTGGCAGCTGCAGCACATAGCCTGCCGCCGCGACTACCGCGGCAAGGAAGATCAGCGCCCCCAGCACGTCCTGCAGCAAGCGCCCGCCGTGGCTACCCCGCGCTACCAGCAACAGGCCGAACACCACGGTGACCGTGCGCGCGCCAAGCAGCCACCAGCCTATGGCCAATACCGTGGCCATCAGGTTGCGCGCAACATCGTCCGGCCAGGGCGGTGGCTGCAGCGGGCTCATGCCGGCGGCCACCAGCACCGCGCTGAACAACACGAAAAGCACCAGCCGCGTACCGATGCGCCAGGCCCGGTGCTGGAGGGGGATCAACTGCCAGATTACGAGGTCGAGCAGGATCAGGGCAGTACCGAGCAACAACGGGGACGACTGGATGAACGCCAGCATGGTGGTCTCGGGGGTGAGGGGAGGGCTGTGGGTAGTAATAGAGCAGGTTGGCCGGGCAGGCAATGGGAGCCTACGTGCGGGTAAACCCGCCCCCACAGGCATCGTGCGTAACCTGAGCGTGGTGCGGTCCCTGTGGGAGCGGGCAAGCCCGCGAAGAGGCCAGCAAATCCAGCGCCGATCTATCGTTCCTGAAACAGAACGCTAAAGCCAAAAACAGCTATCTACCGCACCAAATGTGAAGGTTTTAATCTTCTCCCATCAACGCGAAACACCCCAATTACTGAAATCAAAACCCTCAGGAGCTACCCCCATGACCAACTTCAAATACAACCGCCTGAACAAAGACGATGCCGCCGTACTGCTGGTCGACCACCAGGCTGGCCTGCTGTCGCTGGTGCGCGACATCGAGCCGGATGCCTTCAAGAACAACGTGCTGGCCCTGGCTGACCTGGCCAAGTTCTTCAACCTGCCGACCATCCTCACCACCAGCTTCGAACAAGGCCCCAACGGCCCGCTGGTCCCGGAACTGAAAGCCCTGTTCCCGGACGCGCCGTACATCGCCCGCCCAGGCCAGATCAACGCCTGGGATAACGAAGACTTCGTGAAGGCGGTGAAGGCCACCGGCAAGAAGCAGCTGATCATCGCCGGCGTGGTCACCGAAGTGTGCGTAGCCTTCCCGGCGCTGGCCGCCCTGGAAGAAGAGTTCGACGTGTTCGTGGTTACCGATGCCTCCGGCACCTTCAACGCCATGACCCGCGACGCCGCCCATGACCGCATGAGCCGCGCTGGCGCCCAGTTGATGACCTGGTTCGGGGTTGCCTGCGAGCTGCACCGCGACTGGCGCAACGACATTGAAGGCCTGGCCGCGCTGTGCTCCAACCATATCCCGGACTACCGCAACCTCATGACCAGCTACAACGCCTTCAACGCCAACAAGTAAGCCGCAGCCGCGGGCACCCTCAGCCGGTGCCCGCGCAGGGCAGCACACTTATCCAATCCAGCGCCCGTTGGCCGTTGCACAGTGGCTGTGGGCAAGCTCACCCAAGGAACGCCGATGAACACCGCACTCCAAGACAACCGCGAAGTGGTGACCGTATGCCTGCAGCACCAGGTGCTCGATAGCACGCCGGGTACCTCGGCCGCGCAACCGCCGCGCTGGAAGCAGGCGCTGCTAACCTACCTGGTGATCTGCCCGATGACCATGGTCGTGCCGCAACTGCTGGCGCCGCTGTTTGCCCGCTTCCCGCCACTGGGGGGCGTGATCACCGGCAACCTGATCGTCAACCTGTTCGTCATTCTGCCCGTGGTGTTCTACATCATGCCTTGGGTAACCCGTCGCTGCGCCAACTGGCTGCGCGGCTGAGCCAGCCCCTGTCCTCGACACTTTCAGGAGATACCGCTATGAGCACGTTCGTTACCCGCGATGGCACTTCGATCTACTTCAAGGACTGGGGCACCGGCAAGCCCGTGCTGTTCAGCCACGGCTGGCCGCTGAATGCCGATATGTGGGACACGCAGATGGAGTTCCTGGCCAGCCGCGGTTACCGCGCCATTGCCTTCGACCGCCGCGGTTTCGGGCGCTCGAGCCAGCCATGGAACGGCTACGACTACGACACCTTCGCTGATGACATCGCCCAGCTGATCGAACACCTCGACCTGCGTGAGGTGACCTTGGTCGGCTTCTCCATGGGCGGCGGTGACGTAAGCCGCTACATCGGTCGCTACGGCACCGAGCGGGTCGCCGGGCTGGTGCTGCTGGGCGCCGTTACGCCGGTGTTCGGCAAGCGTGACGACAACCCCGAGGGTGTCGACCTATCGGTGTTCGAAGGTATCGTGGCTGGTCTGCGTGCCGACCGGGCGCAGTTCATCGCTGATTTCGCCGCGCCGTTCTATGGCATCAACCATGGGCAGCAGGTATCCCAGGGCGTGCAGACGCAGACTTTGAACATTGCGCTGATGGCGTCGCTCAAGGCCACCCTGGATTGTGTGACGGCGTTCTCCGAAACCGACTTCCGGTCGGACATGGCCAAGGTCGATGTACCGACGTTGGTGATCCATGGCGATGACGACCAGATCGTGCCGTTCGAGACTACCGGCAAGCAGGCAGCGAAACAGATTCGTGGAGCTGAGCTGAAGGTGTACGCCGGCGCGCCGCATGGGTTTGCCGTGACTCACGCGCAGCAGCTGAATGAGGACTTGCTGGCGTTCTTGAGTCGCTGAGTAGCCGGGGCCGCTTTGCGGCCCCAAACGCCGGCATGTCAGCTCCCACAGGGGCTGTTCACGGCTCAGAAGCTGTGAAGCCCTTGTGGGAGCTGGCTTGCCGGCGATTAGGGCCAGCCCAGGCAACACAAAACTTGATCACGGCTAACCTTCTACAGCCCCACCGCACATCCATCCAAGCCTTGCCCCTGTACCAGGCGGCATGCTCTGCAGTCGCGCCTGCCGCCGCCGCGCGCAGAGACGGAGAACACCATGTCCCAGGACCGCCACGACAAGACCCGTCGCCAGTTCCTCGCCAGCAGCACCGTACTGGGTGCTGCCGGCGCGCTCTGGTCTGCATTGCCCTTCACCGGCGCCGCCGGTTCCGCTCACGCATCCACCCAAGGAGGTTCCATGACCGCCGACCTGATTCTGTTCAACGGCAAGCTGCACACCGTTGACCGCGAAAAGCCCACTGCCACCGCCGTCGCCATCAAGGACGGCCGCTTCATCGCCGTGGGCAACGACGCCGAGGCCATGGCCCACAAGGGCGCCAGCACGCAAATCGTCGACCTCAAGCAGCGTACGGTCATCCCCGGCCTGAACGACTCGCACCTGCACCTGATCCGCGGCGGCCTGAACTACAACCTGGAGCTGCGCTGGGAAGGCGTGCCGTCGGTGGCCGATGCCCTGCGCATGCTCAAGGACCAGGCTGCGCGCACGCCTACCCCGCAGTGGGTGCGTGTGGTGGGTGGCTGGAACGAGTTCCAGTTCGCCGAAAAACGCATGCCGACCCTGGAAGAAATCAACCAGGCTGCACCCGATACGCCGGTGTTCCTGTTGCACCTCTACGACCGCGCCTTGCTCAACCGTGCCGCACTCAAGGCTGTCGGCTACGACAAGAGCACCCCGAACCCGCCGGGCGGCGAAATCCAGCGTGACAAGTTCGGCAACCCCACTGGCATGCTGATCGCCCGCCCGAACGCGATGATCCTCTACGCCACCCTGGCCAAAGGGCCGAAGCTGCCGCTGGAGTATCAGGTCAACTCGACCCGCCAGTTCATGCGTGAGCTGAACCGCCTGGGCCTGACCAGTGCCATCGACGCTGGCGGCGGCTACCAGAACTTCCCCGACGACTACTCGGTGATCCAGGAGCTGGCCGACAACAACCAGCTGACAGTGCGCATTGCCTACAACCTGTTCACCCAGAAGCCCAAGGAAGAACTGGACGACTTCAAGAAGTGGACATCCAGCGTCAAGCTGCACAGCGGTACCGACTTCCTGCGCCACAATGGCGCTGGCGAAATGCTGGTGTTCTCCGCCGCCGACTTCGAGGACTTCCTCGAGCCGCGCCCGGACCTGCCGCAGACCATGGAAGAAGAGCTGGAGCCGGTGGTGCGCCACCTGGTCGAGCAGCGCTGGCCGTTCCGCCTGCATGCCACCTACAACGAATCGATCACGCGCATGCTCGACGTGTTCGAGAAGGTCAACCGCGATATCCCGTTCAATGGCCTGCCGTGGTTCTTCGACCACGCCGAAACCATCACCCCGCAGAACATCGAGCGCGTGCGTGCGCTGGGCGGCGGCATCGCCATCCAGGACCGCATGGCCTTCCAGGGCGAGTACTTCGTCGACCGCTATGGCGCCAAGGCTGCCGAGCAGACCCCGCCGATCAAACGCATGCTCGAGATGGGCGTGCCGGTCGGCGCGGGCACCGACGCTACCCGCGTGTCCAGCTACAACCCCTGGACCTCGCTGTACTGGCTGGTCAGCGGCAAGACCGTTGGCGGCATGGAGCTGTACAAGGAAGGCCTGGACCGCGAGACCGCGCTGCAACTGTTCACCCAGGGCAGTGCCTGGTTCTCCAGCGAGCAAGGCAAGAAGGGCCAGATCAAAGTAGGCCAACTGGCCGACCTGGCGGCACTGTCGTTGGACTTCTTCAGCGTTGATGAAGAAGCCATCAAGGGCATCGAATCGGTGCTGACCATTGTCGATGGCAAGGTCGTGTACGGTGCCGGCGAATTCGACCGCCTCGGCCCACCGCAGGTGCCGGTGCTGCCGGAGTGGTCTCCAGTAGCCAAGGTGCCGGGGCACTGGCGCGTGGGTACGCCGTCGCTGGCGGCAGCCGTGCACCAGTGTTCGGGGCCGTGCGGGGTGCATGCGCACAGCCATGACAAGGCGCGCAAATCGAGTGTGCCGGTCAATGACTTCCAGGGGTTCTGGGGGGCGCTGGGCTGTTCGTGCTTTGCTTTCTAAGCTGATGTGATGTCGAGAAGAAGGGGCCGCGCCGGTAATGCCTGTCAGTCAAGCGTTACTGGGGCTGCTTTGCAGCCCTTCGCGGGCACGCCCGCTCCCACAGGGGATCGCGCATTTCTTGAGTTCAGCGCCAAACCTGTGGGAGCGGGCGTGCCCGCGAAGGGTCGCGCTGAGAGCCCGACTTTAGAAACTGCCTTTGAGGGGGTATTCGATGATCAGGTAGAGGCGGTCGATGTCATCGCCGCCCTGGGCCTGGTTGGCACGGTGGCTAACGTGGGAGAACGACAGGCTCAGGTCCTTGGCGGCACCGGACTGCACCACGTATTTCAGGTCTATGTCGCGCTCCCAGTGCTTGCCGCCGTTGCCGTACTGCTTCACATAACCCCCGTTTGCCGGGGCATGGCTGCCATCGATGTCGCGGCCACTGACGTAACGGCCCATCAGGCTCAGGCCGGGCACGCCCAGGGTGGCGAAGTCGAGGTCGTAGCGCAGTTGCCACGAGCGCTCGCCAGGGCCGTTGAAGTCGGCGTACTTGATCGAATTGGCCAGGTAGATGGAGTCGCCACCGACGAAGTCGAACGGAGTGCCGCCCTCGACCTTCTGATAGGCCAGGCTCAGCGCCTGGGCACCGAAACGGTACTTGGTCAGCAGGCTGTAGGCGAGCGTGTCGATCGCACCGGCGCTGGCGCTACCGGTGTCACGGGTGTGGTAAAGGTTGCCGTCCAGGCGCCAGTTGCCTTCGGTCAGGTTCAGGTTGAGGTAGGCCTGGCGCCAGGTGTCTTGCAACTGCCCGGCATATAACGCGCCGCCGAACGGGCCAGAGGGCGCGAAGCTGGCGCCTGCCAGGCTGATGGCGCGGTTGTGGGTGGTGGCGCCGTAGCCGCTGAAATCGTCGTGGGTCGAACTGTTGTCCTGGTTGTTGAAGGCGGTGAAGCGCCCGGCCTGCAGGCGCCAGTCGGGCAGGTCATTGTTCTCGACCAACCAGCCGGTGGCGTATTCGGGGTGCAGGCGTTTGTCGCCGGTGTCGAACACCGGGGTTTCAACCATCATTTCCCCGTAGCGCAGCTGGGTGTTGCCCAGGCGCAGCTTGAGCGCGGCCCCGGCGCTGGAGTAGTCGGATTCGGCGCGGCCATCGCTGTCGCGTGGCAGCAGGCCGGTGCCGGCGTGGCCGCGACCGCCGTCGAGCTTGAAACCGAGAAAGCCATGGGCGTCGATACCGACGCCAAGCGTGCCTTCGGTGAAGCCCGAGCGGACCTCGCCGATGAAGCCCTGGGCCCATTCCTGGCGGTAGTTCTGGCCACTGCCGGAAGGTGAGCGAAAGTCGCTGTGCAGGAAGTAATTGCGGCTGAGCAGCGCCCAGCCGGGTTCAGCGGCCTGGCTGAGTGCCGGGCACAGGGCGAGGGTGGCGAGCAGGGCGCGGCCTGGTCCGTGGGTGGCGCGGATCATGGGGGGCTCCGGCGGATGATCCGGGAGTGTGGGTGAAGGATAGGCCAGGGGTCTTGTAAGGGTGTGCTGGGCCCTGTGCGGTACCTGTGGGAGCGGGCATGCCCGCGAAGAAGCCAGCTCAGGACTCAAGCCATGTCGCTGATCGCAAACTCCTCAGCCAAGTGATCGATCAACGCCCGTACCGAAGGCAGCAACCCACGCCGCGACGGGAATATGGCATGCACGATGCCACAGCGCGGGTGCCAGTCCGGGATCAGCTCCACCAGCCGCCCCGCCGCCAGGTCCTCGCGCACCGCCACCCTTGGCAAGTGCGCAATGCCGACCCCGGCCACCACGAAATGGCGCAAGGCAAACAGGTCGTCGGTCACCATGCGTGGTTTGTGCGGTATGACGATGCTGCGGCTGCTGTCTTCACCCCAAAACAGCTCCCACTGGTACTCGCGCTGGGCGCTGCCCCAGTGCAGGCTGGGCAGCGTGCTGAGCAACTGCGGGTCGAAACCTTTGGGTAACTGCTCCAGGTATTGAGGTTGGCCGACCAGGCACTGGGTGCTGTTGCTTAGCACCTTCATCACCATGTCGGTGTTTTCCAACGGTGGGAAGCGCACCCGCAGGGCGATGTCGAAGCCCTCGTGCAGCAGGTCGACGCGGCGGTTGGTGCTTTCGATGAACAGCTCCACCTGCGGGTACTTGAGCATGTAGCGGGTCAGCATCGGTCCGACCCAGGAGTTGAGCAGGGTGGTCGGGCAACTGATGCGCACCAGCCCGCGCGGTTCGCTGCGGTTGCGCTCGATGATCTCCGCCGCACCCTCGGCCTCCACGCGCATGGCCAGGCAGCGGTTGTAGTAGGCCTGGCCGATCTCGGTGAGCGAGCAATGGCGGCTGGTGCGGTGCAGCAGGCGCACGCCCAGGCGCTCCTCCAGGTCGGCGATGCGCCGGCTGAGCTTCGACTTGGGCATGTCCAGCGCCCGGCCTGCCGGGGCGAAACCACCGTGCTCGACTACCTGGGTGAAGTAGTAGAGGGAGTTGAGGTCTTCCAATGATCGGTCTCCGGGTAACGGGTTGCCTGTACTGGCCCTTTCGCGGGCATGCCCGCTCCCACAGGGATCGCACATCTCCTGTGGGAGCGGGCGTGCCCGCGAAGAGGCCAGCAAATCCAACGCCAAATCATCGTTCACGAAACGGAACGCTAAAGCCAGATTCTGCTGACTACCGCCACAAAGGTGATGATTTTAATCTGTGCCCATCAACGCGAAACACCCCGAACAGCTGAAAAATTCATAAACCTTTGGAGCACAGACCATGAGCAAATTCACCTACAACCGCCTGAACAAAGACGACGCCGCTGTACTGCTGGTAGACCACCAGGCTGGCCTGCTGTCGCTGGTGCGTGACATCGAACCGGACAAGTTCAAGAACAACGTGCTGGCCCTGGCCGACCTGGCCAAGTTCTTCAACCTGCCGACCATCCTCACCACCAGCTTCGAGCAAGGCCCCAACGGCCCGCTGGTACCGGAGCTGAAGGAGCTGTTCCCGGACGCGCCGTACATCGCTCGCCCCGGCCAGATCAACGCCTGGGACAACGAAGACTTCGTCAAGGCGGTGAAGGCGACTGGCAAGAAGCAGCTGATCATTGCGGGTGTGGTGACCGAGGTGTGCGTGGCGTTCCCGGCGCTGTCGGCGCTGGAAGAGGCGTTTGACGTGTTCGTGGTGACTGATGCTTCCGGCACCTTCAACGAAATGACCCGCGATGCGGCGCATGACCGCATGAGCCAGGCCGGTGCGCAGATGATGACCTGGTTTGGCGTGGCCTGTGAGCTGCACCGTGACTGGCGCAATGATGTGGAAGGGCTGGCGGCGCTGTGCTCCAACCACATTCCGGATTATCGGAATCTGATGACCAGCTATAACGCGTTGACTGCGGGTAAGTAACCGATCACTAGCAGTACGCATACAAGCCGGCTCCTTGCATAAGGGGCCGGCTTTTTTTGTTTACTGTACCGGCCCTTTCGCGGGCTCGCCCGCTCCCACAGGTGTCGCGCAAGCTTCAAACCCAGTGCAGAACCTGTGGGAGCGGGCATGCCCGCGAAGAGGCCGGCACCGGCAATATCAATTCACGGGCTGCATTCAGGTTGCACCAGAACAGGCTCTTGCCGGTTTCGCCCAGGTGTTACAGCGCTTTGTAGCCACAGCCGTAAGCGCCCCGCAGGTACTGGGCGACATGCACCAGGGCGTCATGGGCGCAGATGCCCGGGTTTACGGTGAACAAGTGTGGGTGGCCAGCATCGCAGCGGTTGAAGGCGCGTTGGGCTGTGTCGGGCTGAACTGTAACGACCCATTTCCCCGCAGAAGGCCGAAGTTGTACGCGGGGTGGAAAACCGGTGGGCAGGCAAGCCGGTTGGCCAAACGGCTACACGCGCACAACTGCCATTACGGCAGCCCTTTATCACATCCGGGTTTCCAGACCCGATCGCTGAACCGACAGCGACCCGGTGATCGTCAGGAGACAGGATGAGGGCGTTCAGAGCCCCCAGATTGGCGAGTGCCCCATTCCGCTTTGGGCAATTTCTGACAGTGAAAAAGGATGGCATGACGGCGCCATTGAGGAACGTCGAGAGCAAACTGGGCAACCCGGAAATCCTTCAGGAGTAACCCCATGTTCCGCTCCACTGCCAGCTTGAAAGGTGTAAGGCATGACCTTACACTAACCCTTCAATGATCAGAAGTTTCAGGCACAAGGGCCTGAGGCTGCTCCATCAGCAACGTGACACATCTGGGGTGCGTGCGGATCATGTCAATCGCTTGCGGCGTTTGCTTGCTTCCCTTGACGTAGCAAAAACGGCTTCAGATATGAATCGCCCTGGTTATCGTCTTCATCCCCTGCATGGAAAGCTGGAAAGCTTTTGGGCGGTGAATGTTTCGGGTAACTGGCGCCTCGTGTTTCGCTTCATTGGTACCGATGTGGAGCTTGTTGACTATCTCGATTACCACTAAGGAGGCCTCAGCCATGCCTATGTTTGATCCTCCCCATCCCGGGGAGTCATTGCGAGAGGATGTGTTGCCCGCAATTGGAATGAACGTCTCTGAGTTAGCTCGTCACCTGGGCTACTCACGGGGGCAATTATCCACGGTGCTCAATGGGCGTGCCGCAATATCTGCCGATCTTGCTTATCGATTTGAATTGGCTGGCCTCGGTCCTGCCCGGCAGTACCTTGCCGAACAGGCGGCCTACGATCTTTGGCAAGCGGCCCACCGTGAGCATCCTAAGATAGAGCGGTTGATATTTGCCTGATTGTTCAGTCCGCATCCGAATCAAACAACCGCTCCAACTCAACCCGCGCCTCCTTGGCCGTTTGCATCACCTTGGCCCGGTCATCGCGGACCTGCCCCTGGGCCACCAGCACTTCTTCGTCATGCTGGGTGAACCGTGCAATCCGGTCCGCCGCCTGCTCATCGCTCAAACCCAGCCCCACCAGCGCGCGGCGGGTCATTTCCAGGCTGGAATAGAACGTCTCGCGGATTGGCTCGGCACCGACATCCGCCAACTTGTGCACATGCTGGCGGTTGCGCGCACGGGCCAGCACTTTCAGGTGCGGGTACAGGCGCTTCACCCGCTCAGCTGTGTGAATGGCAGCTTCAGGGTCATCAATGGTGATGATGAAGTACTCCGCTTCACCCACCTTGGCGGCATGCAGCACTTCCGGGCGCAGCGGGTCGCCGTAGAACACCGGCACCTGCTCGAACATACGGGTCATCTCGATGGCATCGACCGAGGTTTCCAGGGCAATGAACGGGATCTTCTGCGCGCGCAGGATGCGTGCAACGATCTGCCCCATACGCCCCATGCCGACGATTACCGCCCGAGGCGTATCCGCCTGTATCTGCTTGTATTGCTCAGGCACTTCACGCGCAGGTTGCGGCCGCTTGAGGGCGCGGGCGCAGGCAATCATCAGCAGCGGGGTAATGGCCATCGACAGGGTGATGGTCATCAGCAGCAGGTCGTAGGTCTGGGTGTCGAACAGGCCCTGGTCCTTGCCCAGCTTGAACACCACGAAAGCGAACTCGCCGCCGGCCGCCAGCACCATGCCCAGGCGTAGCGCGTTGGCGCCGCTCAGGCCACCGGCCAGGCGGCCAACGCCAACCAGCAGCACCAGCTTAACTGCCACCAGCAGCAGGGTCAGGCCTAGCACCACCAGCGGCATTTCCAGCAGCAGCCGCAGGTTGGCACCCATGCCGACACTGATGAAGAACAACCCCAGCAGCAGGCCCTTGAAGGGTTCGATCTGAGATTCCAGCTCGTGGCGGTACTCCGAGTCCGCCAGCAGCAAGCCGGCGAGGAAGGCACCCAGCGCCATGGAAATGCCGGCTTCCTCCATCAACCATGCGGTACCGATCACTACCAGCAGCGCAGTGGCGGTAGACACCTCTGGCAGGCCGGTGCGGGCCACCGTGCGGAACACCGGGCGCAGCAGGTAGCGGCCGCCGACGATCACCACGGCGATGCTGGCGAAAACCTGCAAGCCGTGTTGCAGGCTGTCGCCGTGGCTGGTGTCCGGCCCGCTGGCGGCCAGCAGCGGCACCAGGGCGATCAGCGGTATGGCGGCGATGTCCTGGAACAGCAGGATGGCGAAGGCCAGGCGGCCGTGCGGGGCATTGAGTTGCTTGCTTTCGGCCAGGCTTTGCAGGCCGAGGGCGGTGGATGACAGCGCCAGGCCAAGGCCGAGCACGATGGCCGCAGGTAGCGCCTGACCGAAACCGAACAGGGCAATGGCGCCGATCAGCACGCCGGTCAGCACCACTTGGGCGGTACCGACGCCGAACACGGCCTTGCGCATCAGCCACAGGCGTTTGGGTGACAATTCCAGGCCGATGATGAACAACAGCAGCACCACGCCCAGCTCGGAAATGTGCGCCACGCTTTCGGTATCGCGGATCAAACCCAATGCCTGCGGGCCAATGACCACACCGGCCAGCAGGTAGCCAAGCACGGCACCCAGTTGCAGGCGCTTGGCCAAGGGCACGGCAAGGACGGCAGCGAGCAGAAAGATCACCGCGGTTTGTAGAAGGCTGCCTTCATGTGGCATGGGCTCGTACTCCATGAGCTGCCGGGGCAGCGTTCGAACAGGTTGGCGGACAATTCTGAGGGCCGGGGTGGCGTTAGACAATCTGCCATCGGGGAGAAAGATTGTCCTGAAAAATGAGACAACCTGTGCAGCCCCTGTGGGCGCGGGTTTCCCCGCGAAGCGGCCCGCTCAGGAAACACACTGACTCAGGCCCCACCAAACTGTGCCCGATACTGCGCCGGCGTCATGCCAATCCGTTCGCAGAACACCTTGCGCATGTGCCGGTCACTGCCAAACCCGCACTGCGCCGCCACCACCTTCAGTGGCAGGTCGCCGCATTCGAGCAACTGGCGGGCGCGGTCGATGCGCGCATTCTGCAGGTATTGCAGTGGCGTAATCCCCACCTCGCGCTGAAACGTGCGGGCAAAGTTGCGCCCGCTCATGGCCACCAGGTCGGCCATTTTCTGCACGGTGAAGGCCTGCTCGATATGATCGACGATGTATGCCTGCACCCTCGCCACTGGCGAGTCGTCGCGTGGCACTGCCGCCAGCAGCGGCCCATACGGCGTTTGCCCTCCCTGCCGGTGGCGCGCCACCAGCAGCACCTTGGCCACTTCCAGGGCCAGTGCCTTGCCGTGGTCTTCGGCGATAACCGCCAGTGCCAGGTCAATGCCCGCCGTGATGCCGCCAGACGTGATCAGGCAGCGGTCGATGACATAGATCTGCTCGGTTTCCACCTTGGCCGCGGGAAACGCCTGCGCCAGGCGCTCTACGTAGTTCCAGTGGGTGGTGCAACGGTAGCCGTCCAGCAGCCCGGCCCGGCCCAGCAAGAATACCCCGGTACAAATCGCCCCGAATCGCTTCGCACTGCGCACGGCCTGGGGTAGCCAACGCTCGAGCACTGGCAGCGCGATGTCGTAGGCGCCAGGGCCACCGGGCACCAGTAGCAGATCCACGGCGGCAGGCAGGTCTTCCAGGCGTAGGTCGGCCACCACCTTCAGCCCGCACGAGCCACGCACCGCCGCCTGCCCCTCGGCCAGGGTGAGCAACTGGTAGCGCCGCTCGGCCGGCAGGAAACGGTTGGCGATGGCGAATGCATCCATAGGCCCCGTCACGTCCAGCAACAGCACATCGTTGAACAGCACCATGGCGACGGTGCGGTGGGCGGTTTTTTGCTGCATTGCTTTTCTACCTTGAACCTGGTGCCGCTGACGGCCTGTAACTGAATATGAAACGCATCTTATGGTAGCGGCAAACCCGCCAGGGCCAGCACCGCACAATTAAGAACAATTCAGCTTTGGCTCAGGACTTTGTCATGTGCCGGGGGTGAGACTTTCCCTACTGAACAGGAGAGTCGCCATGCACGACGGGACGCCTCAAATGCCGCTGCAACCCCCTGGGGCCCTGACGCCTGCGCGCTTGCGCCGGGCCAAGGAACTGATGCTGCGCAGCTCGCTGTCGATCATCGAGATCGCCGGCCTGTGCAACCTCACACGCAGCCATTTCTCCCGAGCTTTCAAGGTCAATACCGGGCTTTCGCCCCAGGCCTGGCGCCTGCTGGCACGCATGGAAAAGGCCAAGCGCCTGCTTGCCACCGAGGCGCCCATTACCCACGTGAGCCTGGAATGCGGGTTCTGCGACCAAGCCCACTTCACCCGTGCCTTCAGCCGCCTGGTCGGCCAGCCGCCGAACGCGTGGCGCCAGGCCCAGGCCTGTTCTTAAGCCGGAGCTATTCACCGGTATAGCCCCCTGCGGGTAGTACCGCGCCGCTTTTCCAACCGAGGAGTCACCCCCCATGAGCCAACCCGATTACAAGCGCCTGAACAAAGACGACGCCGTGGTACTGCTGGTGGACCACCAGACCGGCCTGATCTCGCTGGTGCAGGACTTCGCCCCCAACGAGTTCAAGAACAACGTGCTGGCCCTGGGTGACCTGGCCAAGTTCTTCGGCCTGCCCACCATCCTCACCACCAGTTTCGAGCAAGGCCCGAACGGCCCGCTGGTGCCGGAGCTCAAGGCGATGTTCCCGGACGCGCCCTACATTGCCCGCCCAGGCCAGATCAATGCCTGGGACAACGAGGATTTCGTCAAGGCGATCAAGGCGACCGGGCGCAAGCAATTGATCATTGCCGGCGTGGTCACCGATGTGTGCGTGGCCTTCCCGACCCTGTCGGCGCTGGCGGAAGGTTTCGAGGTGTTCGTGGTCACCGATGCCTCGGGCACTTTCAACCCCACCGTGCAGCAGGCAGCATGGGTGCGCATGACCCAGGCGGGCGCGCAGATGATGAACTGGTTCTCGGTGGCCTGTGAGCTGCACCGCGACTGGCGCAACGACATCGAAGGGCTGGGCAATTTGTTGTCGCAGCGCATACCCAACTATCGCAACCTGATGAACAGCTATGCGGCGCTGACGTCGCGCTGATTCAGCCTTGAACCGGCCTTGCAGCGGGTACACCCGTTCCTGCAGCGTGGTATGCGCAGGTGCGGGGTGCACCGTGAACAGGCCGGCATAGGCTAGCGGTCACTGGCCGGCAGGGTGAAGCGAATCCGGCAGCCTCCAAGCTCCGACACCAGCGCCTGCAACTGGCCGCCGTGGGCCTGTACCACCGAATTGCAGATTGCCAGGCCCATGCCCATACCGCTGCCCTTGGTGGTGTAGAACGCATCGAACACGCGCTCGCGTTCTTCAACCGCAATGCCCGGCCCGTTGTCCTCCACACAGATCTCTACCTGCCCCGCAACTACCGCCGAGGCAATGCGCAGCACGCCATCGGGGCGGTACCCCGCCAGCGCCTCCAGGCCATTGGTGATCAGGTTGAACATCAGCTGTTGCAACTGCACCGGGTCGGCCATCACGCTGCCCCCCGCGTGCAAGTGGGTTTGCACCTGCACTGCACCCTTGGCGGCATCGGTCGAGGTCAGGCGCACCACCTCGCGGATCACCGCGTCCGGCTTCACCGCCTGGCGCTGCAGCGGTGCCTGTTTGGCCAGCGAGCGCAACGCCCGCAGGATGTTGGCAGCACGCTCGCTGTCATTGCGGATGTCTTCCAGCCCGGCCATCGCTTCTTCGAGGTCGGGCTTTGCGCGCTTCAGCCAGCGCAGGCTGGCGGCGGCATTGGCAGCGATACCCAGCAACGGCTGGCTGATTTCGTGGGCAATCGAGGCCGACAGTTCGTTCATGACTTGCAGGTGGGCAGTGCGCGCAAGCTCTGCGCGAGAATGACGCCGTTCCGCCTCTATCTGCGCCCGGCTCTGGTTGTCTTCGGCCAGGCGCGTGTAGAACTTGGCCGTTTGCAGTGACACCGCGGCCTGCGCCGCCAGGATCTCCAGCATGGCCAGGCGCTGGCTGCCGAACAGGCCGGGTACCAGGCGGTTTTCCAGGTACACCAGGCCGATCAGCACCCCCTGGATCACCAGGGGCAGGCACAGTACCGAGCGGGCGCCACGTGCCTGCAGGTCCTGGCGAAAGGCTTCTGGACAATCGCTTTGCGCATCGCTCAGCACCAGCGGCTTGCGCGTACGCATGGTGGTGTTGATGACCGACAACGGCGCCTGGGTCATGAATTTCTGGCAATTGTCCATGTTCACGTGCAGCCCGGCATCGTCGATGTAGGCGAGGGCGGCCATCTGGAATTCGGCACCGCTGACGATCAGCAGTGCACCGTGGTCGGCGCCGGAATGCTCGGTCAGGTGGCCCATCAGGGTTTCGATCAGGCCCTCCAGCAGCACCTCCTCGGACAGCGCTCGCGCCGCTTCGATACCGGCCTCAATGTCCAGCCTGGCCTGCTGCGTGGCACGCTGGGTTTCCTGGATCGGCTGGGTGCGCAGGAACGGATGCAGGGTCTCGAGTTGGTGCACCTTGCCGGTTGCGCCCCAGATGTGGAAACAATCGCGAGCGACGCGCAGGTGCAGGTTGGCGCCGGAAATCAGGCCGCTGGGGATGCACACTTCCGCCAGTTGCTCATGGGCCAGCGCCTGTTCGTGGACGAAGCCGGCAGCGGTGGCGGCGATCTGGGCCTGGTCGAAGAAACGAATGGCGGCCAGCCCGTCGCCCTCCAGCTTGGCGATCACCCCTTCGATCAGCAGCAATTTATTGCGGAACGTGGCCGGGTTGAAGCCTGCCCAGTGAGCGAAGCGCTCACGCAATGCCTGTAGTGCGTGCAGCTTGTCGGCAAGGCTGCCGGGGGCCTCCGGGCTGCCCAGGAGCAAGCCACGGAACAGGTGGTAGTCGGCCAGGTTGATGTGGGCCGGCGCGGCCCAGGCGTAGTCGCCGGCCCGCGCCAGGCTGGCCATGGCCTGCGTATGGTTGCCCAGGTAGAAGGCGCTCATGCCGGCGAACAGGTACTCGAAGAACCGTGTGATGGGCGAGTTCGAGGGTGCGGTTGCGGTCGTGCCGGGGGTGCCGCTGAGGGCGGCGACGAACGCTTGCTGGGCCAGCAGGGTCTGCGCCACCTCCAGGTAGCCATGCCGGCGCGCGGTGACCAGGCCCTGGGCGACTTCCTCGGCCACTTCCGGCAGGTAGCGGCCCATGATCAGCGAATCGGAAACCAAGTGGTTGCAGGCATGGCAGCTCATGGCCAGATCGCCGCTCAGGTGCGCCGAATCGACGGCCTCAAGGGCGGTGCGGCGGGCCAGCTCCATGGGCGACGTCCAGGCACTGAGCTGGTCCAGAGCGAGCAGCGCGCTGCTCAGGTCGGCCTCCAGGCCGTGGCGCTCGATCAGCTTGAGCGCTGCCAGGCAGCAGCTATGGCCATCGTGATAGGCACCAAAACGCTCGGCGCACATCACCCCGTACCAGGCCAGGCCGTAGGTGCTCCCTGGCGCCACGCCATGCAGCAACGCCAGTTCCGTGAGCTTGGCCAGGTGCAGGAAACACAGGTCGTCCTGCACCAGGAAGGATGACGACAGGGTCGCCAGCAAACCCATTGCCAGTGCGACCTCTTGCGAGTCGGTGCGTGGCAGCGACTCCAGGCAGTGGAGGCCTTTCTGCTCGATCAGGCTTTGCACACGGGCATGGCTGGCTTGCACCTGGTGTGGGTCAAGGCCCGGCGCGAGTTCAATACCCAGCATCCGCAGGCCGCCAAGCGCGCTGGCGATGGCAGCCTGGCAGTTACCCTGCAAGGTCTCCAGGCGTGCCTGCAACTGGCACACCCTGGCCCGCTCCAGCGTCGAGCCGGCACGCTGGCGGCATTCAGCCAGGCGGGCCTGGGCGGCGACCGTGCGCGACAGTTGCAAGTCGCACTCCGTTGCCATGCTGGCAATCGCAAAGCCAAGCGTGGCGCGGCCTTCCAGCGTACTGCCGGCTTCGAGCAGCTGTTGTGCCGTGTGCAGGTAGCCGGCGGCCTGCTCATAGGCGCGGCTGTCACGCGCCCGCTGTGCCGCCTCGTACGTAAGTTGCAGGAACGTTGCACAGTCATTTGCGGCAAACCCGCACGGGCTGGCGCGTTGCAGCTGATGGGCAATCTCGAACAGCAGCGCCTGCAAGCGGTCTGGCCAAGCCCCGAGCATGGCCACGGCAATGCGCGCATGCAGCGCTTCGCGCTCGTGCCCTGGCGTCAGTTGATACGCCGCTTCCTGCACGCGGTCATGCACGAAGCCCAGGCCGCTCTGGCTCGACAGCAGGAAGCCCGCGGCAATCAGGACCTGCACCGCAGTGCCTGGCGCCCGCCCCAGCACCCGCTGCAATACGCCATTGTCGCAGCGGCTGCCTGCGGCGCTGGCGATGCGCAGTACGTCGCGCTGTGGCGCGGGCAGGCGCGCCAGGCGGTGGATCATCAGCTCGGCGACATTGTCGGCATAACGGTGCCGGGCCACGGCCTGTGGGCACCACGACCAACGCATGGCCTGGGTATCGAAGAAGAACAACTGGTCTTCGACCATGGCGCGCAGGATCTGGTGGATGAAGAACGGGTTGCCTGCGGTCTTCTCATGTACCTGTGCAGCCAGTGCCAAGGCGGCTTCGGCGCCGACGTGATAGCGCTCGGCGATCAACTCGGCCACTGCGCCAACGGCCAGCGGGCGCAGGTTCAGGGTGGTGCTGCGCAGTGTGTGGGGGACGCTGACTGGGCTTTGGGTAGTGTCGGTGTCGCTGCCTTGGGCAAAGATCAGCAGCAGGTTGCCGGGTGCGTTTGCCTGCAATTGCGCCAGGAGCTGCCGCGAGGCGTCGTCGACCCACTGGATATCGTCGATGAACAGCACCAGTGGCAGGCCGGGGCGGCTGAATACGGTAAGGAATTCGACCACGGCCCGCAGCTCCTTCTGCAGCGCCATGGGGGTAAGTTTGCCTGGCAGTGGCGGCAACGCGCCGAGCACTAGCCGCAGGTCTGGCGCCAGCTTGCCCAGCAGCCGGCCGTAGCCTTGGATGCGGCGCAGAATGTCGTGGCGTAGTGCGTCGAGTTCGTGGCTGTCCTTGGCCAGCAACTGGGTGGTCAGGGCGCCGAGGATTTCCACCCAGGGCGCGTAGGGCGCAGCCTGCGCCACGCTGTTGCACTTGCCGACCGCCCAGTATCCTTGGGCATTGGCCTTGAGTGCGGCGGCTACCAGGCTCGACTTGCCCATGCCTGCGGCGCCTTGGATGTGCAGCACTTGCGGCGTGCTGTCGCGGCGCAACCCCTTGAGCAGCAGCGCAATGGCCTGCTGTTCGGCATCGCGGCCATACAGGCGGCTGCCATGGGCAGCGACCGGGTCGGCAGAACCTGGTTCAAAGGCCGCCATGTGTTTGCTGGCAGCCCATTGCCGCTGACAGTAGCCCAGGTCCACTGCCAGGGCGTGTGCGCTCTGGTAGCGTGCGTCCGGTTCCTTGGCCAGGGCCTTGGCCAACACTCTGCTCAGCGGCTGCGGCACGCGGTTGTCGACTTCGCAGGCGGTCTTGGGTTGTACCCCCGCATGCAACTGACGCCAGTGCTGGGTATCGCGCCCGGTCAGTGGCAGTTCACCGAGCAGTAGCTGGTACAGGATCGCCCCCAAGGCATAGATGTCACTGCGCAGGTCGTTGTTGCTGCCGTGCGGGCAGACTTGCTCGGGCGCCAGGTAGGTCCAGTTGCCGAGCGGCATGCCTTGCTCGCCGAGCGGTTGCGCAGGTGTTGCACGAAACCCGGCCAGTCGCACCTGCAGGTCGCCCTGCAGATGCACATGGGCTGGCTGCAGGGCGCCGTGCAGGACATTGCTTTGGTGGGCCTTGGCCAAGGCAGTGGCGGCGTTCAGCGCAATCTCCAGGAACGGCTCCAGCGCCAGCCGGCCTTCGCTGAGCAGGTCGGCGATGGAATGACCGGCCGGGTACACCAGCAATGGGCCTTCGGTGGAACGCACGAACGCGCTCGGCACCACTGCCCACTGTGGGTCCAGCTTCAGCCGGTAGTCGCGCTCCAGGCGCTGACAGGCGGCGGGCGCTTCGAGCGGAGCGCGCAGGGCGATCCAGGCTTGCCCGCTGGTGGGGTCGCACAGGCGAAAACAACTGAGCTCGCCATCCTGGCCCAACGCTGTGATGTCGCACCCGTTCAGCCAGCCTTCGTCGGCTGAATGGTCGTAATCGATGGGCCTGTGAGCAAGGCGTTCATCGCGCATTAAACACCCCCCTGCTGGCGACATCCTGAGATGTGAGTATACGCAGCCAGCCCAAGGGCAATGCGGGTTGCAGCCCGCTTGGCAGGAACGGGCACGCTGTTGTCCGTTATCGTCCCCTGGCCTTTGCCGGGCGCTTGTATAGTGCCTGGAACACCCTATCCCTCGGGATAATTGTTCCACCGCATCCGCTGGCCTACGCTGTTCGTGGCTGCGCGAATGCCCGTGCCCGTGCGAGGAAGCCATGATCCGAATAGGCAATGCCCTGGTGTCTCTGGAGCGCCGCGAAGTGTTGCTCGACGGTAAGCCGATGCTGCTGGGCGGGCGCGCGTTCGAGGTGCTGGCCACACTGATCAGGGCCAAAGGCCGGGTGGTCGACAAGGAAGACTTGTTCAGCCAGGTGTGGGCCGGCACGGTGGTCGAGGACAACAATCTGCAGGTCCAGGTGTCGTTGCTGCGCAAGGCATTTGGCGACCGTGGGCTGATTCAGACCGTACCTCGGCGTGGCTACCGGTTGGCGGCCGAGATCAGCTTCGCGGCCCCTGCCCGGGCATTGGAGCTTTTGCCGTTGTGCGAAGGCGCCGACACCCTGGAGCCATCCGGCGAAAGTGCCGATGTGCCAGTGCTGGTGGTTGATGACGACCCATCGGTACGTACGGCGCTCGGCCGGCTGCTGCGCTCGCAGGGAATACCCCATCATCTGTTCGCCAGTGCCGAGGCGCTGTTCGAAGCCCGGCTGGAAACCCCCTACGCCTGCCTGTTGCTCGACATGCACCTGCCCGATACCACCGGGTTGCAAGTGCAGGAAACGCTGCGCCAGCTGGCGCTGCCCTGGCCGATCGTGTTCATGACCGGCTTTGGCACCATTGCGATGACCGTGCAGGCGATGCGCGCAGGTGCTGTGGAGTTCCTTACCAAGCCCTTTGACGAGGAGCAGTTGCTGGCCCTGTTGGGTACGCTGCGGGTGCGGGCCGTGGCCGAAGGGCGCAAGTGGCGCCATGCCCGGCTCGTGGTGGAAAAGTACCAGCGCCTGACCCCGCGTGAGCGCCAGGTGTTCTCGCTGGTGGTCGACGGCCTGTCGCACAAGCAGATCGCCAGGCAGATCGGCACCAGTGAGGTGACCACCAAGGTGCACAAGAAGAGCATCATGAACAAGATGCAGTCCCGCTCATTGGTGGAGTTGGTCGCCATGCACAACGTGCTCGGCATACAGCAGGAGGGCATGGGCGGCGCATGAGCAGATGGGTATGCATCGTCGATGACGACGCTTCGGTGCGCAAGAGCCTGGCCAACCTGCTGCGTTCAGCCGGGTTCGAGACCCTGACCTTCGCCGACGGTGCCACGTTCCTGGCGTCTGAACCGGCAGGCCAGGCCGGTTGCGTGCTGCTCGATCTGAAGATGCCCGGCATGAGCGGGCTGCACGTGCAGCGGGAGCTGGCGCTGAGGCAATGGGCGGTAGGGGTGATCTGCATGTCGGCGCATTGGGATGATGCCGCTATGCAGGCGGCGAGGCGGCTGGGGGCGCTGGAGTGCCTGGGCAAGCCGTTTTCTGAAGAGGTATTGCTGGCGGTGGTTGAACAGGCGTTGGCTGGCCGCCAGTAAATCAGTGGCGGTGCTGGCCCTTGGCTGCACGGCCACTGGCAACCTAACTGCTCCCCGGCCGATACTGCAGGGCCTCGGCCAGATGCGCCCGGCCAATGGCCTCGCACCCCTCCAAATCCGCCAGCGTACGCGCCACCTTCAACAACCGATGTGCCGCGCGCAGCGACAGCGTCAGCCGCTCGCAGGCATTTTCCAGCCAGACCTGGTCGGCGGCGTTCAGGGCACAATGCCGGCGTAAACCCTCGAGATCGAGGAAAGCATTCGCGCAGGCCTGACGCCCGTATTGCAGCGCCCGGGCCTGTGCCACTTTCACAGCCACAGCGGCACTGGTTTCACCGCTAGGCTGGTTGTTCAGCGTGGTGCTTTCGCGGGCCACGGTCAGGTGCAGGTCGATGCGGTCCAGCAGTGGCCCGGACAGTTTGTTGCGATAGCGGGCGATCTGCTCGGTGCTGCAGCGGCAACGGCCGGTCGGGTCGCCGAGGTAGCCGCAAGGGCAGGGGTTCATGGCCGCCACCAACTGAAAGCGCGCGGGAAAGCGTACCTTGTCGCGGGCCCGGGCAATCACGATTTCACCGGACTCCAGGGGCTCGCGTAGCACCTCCAGCACGCGGCGCTCGAATTCCGGCAGCTCGTCGAGGAACAGCACGCCGTGGTGAGCAAGGGTGATTTCGCCAGGTTGCGGCCGGCTGCTGCCCCCAACCAGTGCCGGGCCGGAGGCGGAGTGGTGGGGGTGGCGAAAGGGGCGCTGCGGCCAGCTGCTCAGCGGTGCATGGCCGCTGACGGACTGGATCGCCGCCACTTCCAGCGCCTCGTGCTCGTCCAGCGGCGGCAGCAGCCCGGGCAGCCGGCTGGCGAGCAAGGTCTTGCCGGTGCCGGGCGGGCCGGTGAACAGCAGGTTATGCGCCCCGGCTGCTGCCAGCAGCAAGGCGCGCTTGGCTGCCAGTTGCCCTTGCACCTCGCTCAGGTCCGGGTACGGCCGTTGCTGCAGGACCAAACCGTTGGCTGCATAGGGCGCCAGAGGTATCTGGCCGTTGAGGTGGGCAACCAGCTCCAGTAAATGGCCCACGGCGTACACCGCCAGGCCGCCGGCCAGGCTGGCCTCCTCGGCGTTTTCCCGTGGCACCACCAGCGCCCGGCCTGCTTCGCGGGCCGCCAGTGCCGCCGGCAATACCCCCTGCACCGGGCGCAACGTGCCCGACAGTGCCAGTTCGCCCAGGCATTCGAGCTCGGCAAGGGCCGCGGTTGGCAGTTGACCGTCGGCGGCGAGGATGCCCAAGGCAATCGCCAGGTCGTAGCGCCCGCCATCCTTGGGCAGGTCGGCGGGGGCAAGGTTCTGGGTGATGCGCCGTTGTGGGTAGTTCAGCCCGGAATTGACGATGGCGCTGCGCACCCGGTCTTTGCTTTCCTTGACGGTGGTTTCCGGTAGGCCAACCAGGGTGAGGTGCGGCAACCCATTGGTCAGGTGCGTTTCGACGCTGACCGCCGGTGCCTGTACGCCCACCTGGGCGCGGCTATGGACGAGGGCTAGGGACATGGACGCTCCGTTGTCGCTGCTAAAGGCCGCTTCCTGCGGTAGCGCACAGGATAGCCAGCGCTCCCAAGGCTGGCGCAAGAAGTGTGCGTCGTGGTTTTTCAGGGCAGGGATTTTTCGGGTATTTTCACGTCACTGAGCAAAAGATGGATCCAATATTTTTTGCGTAGGGGCTGGGTATGGCTTAGTGTTGTTGGGCAACCGCAGTTGCCATGGAATGGCACTGTCCCTTCTTCCAAATGGACTTGAGGAATTGCCCCGTGCAAACGCTCACTCACACTCACCAGGTAATTCGTGAACTGGTGCAGGCCCGCGCATTCGTTGAGCTCACCCGTTTTTTCGATCGCCTCGAGGCGCAGTGGTATCAGGCGCCGCCCGGTGAGTTTCCGGCCTACCTGGCGGCCCTGGAAGGCCACATGTTCGCCGACCTCGACAACCAGGGCGACAAAGCCCCGACCCAGGTGCTCAAGGCCTGGGTCGATGCCTGCCCCAAGGCTTACCACCCGCACGTGGTAATGGGCATGCACTGCTTCCACCGCGCTTGCCGGGTACAGGCTGATGGCCAACCCAACGCTGCGCGTGTGCTGGCCGTAGGGCAGATATGCGAAACCGCGACTGCGCACCTGCTGCAGGCCCTGGAGCATTCGGCGCAACCGCTGGCAGCGGCCATCGGCATGCTGCGCGTCAGTGCGCAGTTGCGCGAGCCAGGCTGGTTGGGCGAGTTGTTCAATGGGCGGCCTGCGCGCTATCGGCCCAGTGCCCATGCCGACGTGGAGGTGCAGGAAGCCGCCGCGCCGCTGTTGGTCAGGCATGGGGTGCAACCGCTGGCGGAACTGCCAAGCAGCTTGCCCGCGTGCCTGGCCAAGCGGACCTACCAGGACGTTCAGGACCCGCGTTACTACTGGCTCCGCCACGCACTGGCCCTGCGCCCCGGTTGCTTTGAAGCCATCCAGGCCCTGGCTATCTACCTGTTACCGCGGTCGGGCGCCGATGCCGATGCGCTTGAACTGTTGGCCAGCGGCCCGTTGTGCGCCGGTTGGGACGAGCGCCTGCGTAACGCCTTGCGCTGGATTGCCGTTGAAGAGCAGCTACTTCTGCCGGCTGCCGACCAGTTGCAGGCCGTGGCCGTTTGGCAGCAGTTGTTCGACGCCTGGGCACAGCGCCCGCTGAGGCCACGGGAGCGCGCAGTACTGCTGGCTTGGCGGGGGGCGTTGCGCTGTACTGCATTGCACGATCAGGCCGGCGCGATGGGCGACTTTGCCGCGAGCCTGGCGTGCAATGCCGATCATGGCGCCATCGGGGCCATGGGCGAGCCTTTCCGTTGCCTGGCCGAGCTGATACTGCGCGACGGCCTGGCGGATGAGCAGCAGTTGTTGCGCCGCGCCCTCGAGCGCCTGTGCGACGGGCGCTGCCATGCGGGCGCCTGTGCCTTGCGCGCCGCAGGGCACTGCTTTGGTCTGTGGGGGCTGCCACGCTCCGCCGAGCTGGCCCAGGCATGGTCGCAGCGGGCGGTGAAACGCCAGCTGGCAGGCCATGCGCCGGGGTTCACGGTGCTAGCGGCGGCGCGCCTGCTATTGGCTGCCAACCGCCATGAAGTGGCCGTCTACCTGTACGAGCGTTGTGCCGAACTGAACCTGCCGGGGGCAGCCCTCGGCTTGCATGATTTGTACTGTGGTAGCCAGGCTAATACGCCGCAAGAGTACATTGATCGCCAGGCCGCTGAACATTGGCTGCGGCGCGCAGTGAAAGCGGGCAGCCGCCGGGCCAAATACAAGCTGGCGTGCCTGCGCATGAAGGGTGATGAGGACCTCAGCGAGCGAAGCGCCATGCTGGCCGTGAGGCACCTGCTGGTCGACGCGCTGGGCGATGCCCAGACCAATGCCCGCGCGCGTTTGCATCTGGGTATCCTGTTGCGCCAGTTCGGCAACTCTCGGGAGCGGGCCGAGGCTGTGGCGTACCTGTTGAGTCTGGTCGAGCACCCCGACCTGGGAATTGCCGCACGGGCCAGTGCCGAGCTGGGGCTGGCCTGGATGCAGGGGCGCGGCACTCGCAAGCAAAGCCGCTTTGCCGCCATCGAGTGGGCTAACCGTGCGGCCAGCTTGCAGCCAACAGACCCCGCCATCGCGCGTATCCAGGCCGAGATTCTCAACTCGCACAACCGGGTGAAAACAGTGTTCACCCAATGTGGTGCAGCGCTGTTGCGCGGCACCCTGCATGCCAGTGAGCTACCGCCCAAGCCGGCCGAGCTGAACGCCCTGCGGGTTTCCGCCTGACGCGAGGCAGCGGCAGGGCTGGTTCAGTCCTGCTGGGCAGTAGGGGCCAGCCGCGCTTCCAGCTCTGCCACCTGTTGTTCCAGCGCCTCGAGGCGTGCACGGGTGCGCGCCAGCACGACCATCTGGCTGTCGAATTCGTCACGGCTGACCAGGTCCAGTTTGCTGAACGCCCCTTGCATCAGCACTTTGAACTGGCTTTCCAGTTCAGCGCGAGGCTGTGCGGTATCGCTGCTGAACAGGCGCGAGGCTTGGTCGCTCAGGGCATCGAGAAGGGCTTTGGGCGCGAGCATGGGGCTTTCCATCGAAACTGAGAAATGGTCAGCAGTGTAGCACGCACGCCCATGGGCCTTTCTTTCACAAGCGCCCGCCCGCTATTGCACATTTTTCGAGCAGTCGCTCCCGCCTGCGCGCACCGAAACTGTGCATGATCAGCATGCTGGCGACTGGCCAATCCTGACTAAATTGCATAACTCGCTGTTTTTAGTGGCTTTGGCGGAACTGGCAAGGTTTCTGCAAAGACCAGTGCGAGCCATGCACTGATGCAGTTCCTTGTGACCAGGCAGTGCGCACGCGGAGCCGGATGCCGACGACGCGTTACAAAGCCAACCGCTGCGCTTAGACTTGAGACGGGTTTGTTTTCCTGGGGCAAGTCCACCAAATCGGGAGAGAGTTTCATGAAGCTAGTCACAGCCATCATCAAGCCGTTCAAGCTGGACGACGTGCGCGAGTCACTGTCGGAAATCGGCGTGCAGGGTATCACCGTCACCGAAGTCAAAGGTTTCGGTCGCCAGAAGGGCCACACCGAGCTGTACCGCGGTGCTGAGTATGTGGTCGATTTCCTGCCCAAGGTGAAGATCGATGTTGCCATCGATGACAAGGACCTTGATCGGGTAATCGAAGCCATCACCAAGGCAGCCAACACCGGCAAGATCGGTGACGGCAAGATTTTCGTGGTGAATCTGGAGCAGGCGATCCGTATCCGTACCGGCGAAACCGATACCGACGCGATCTAAGCAACAACAAAGCCTCACCAAACCCAAAGCCCCAGGAGAAAACAACATGACTCTGCGTAAGATCGCAGGGCTAGGAGCCCTATTGTCCCTCGTAACCCCCGGGCTCGCCCTGGCAGAGGAAGCTGCCCCAGCGCTGAACTCCGGCGACACCGCCTGGATGCTGACCGCGACGGCGCTGGTGCTGTTCATGACCATTCCGGGCCTGGCCCTGTTCTATGGCGGCATGGTGCGTTCCAAAAACGTGCTGTCGGTGATGATGCAGTGCTTTGCAATCACCGGCCTGATGAGCATTCTCTGGGTCGTCTACGGCTACAGCATGGCCTTCGATACCGCCGGTATGGAAAAAGGCGTACTCAATTTCAATTCGTTCGTTGGGGGGTTCTCCAAGGCCTTCCTCAGCGGTGTCACGCCCGAGAGCCTGACCTCGGCCACCGCGCTGTTCCCTGAAGCGGTGTTCATCACCTTCCAGATGACCTTCGCCATCATCACCCCGGCGCTGATCGTCGGTGCCTTCGCCGAACGCATGAAGTTCTCCGCGATGCTGGTGTTCATGGGGATCTGGTTCACCTTGGTATACGCGCCAATCGCGCACATGGTGTGGAGCGGTGACGGTGCACTGATGTGGGACTGGGGCGTACTGGACTTCGCTGGCGGCACCGTGGTGCACATCAACGCAGGTATCGCCGGCCTGGTCTGCTGCCTGGTACTGGGCAAGCGCAAAGGTTACCCGACCACCCCGATGGCACCCCACAATCTGGGCTACACCCTGATGGGCGCTGCCATGCTGTGGATCGGCTGGTTCGGCTTCAACGCAGGCTCTGCTGCAGCGGCCAACGGCACCGCCGGCATGGCCATGCTGGTGACCCAGATCGCCACCGCCGCTGCGGCACTGGGCTGGATGTTCGCCGAGTGGATCGGCCACGGCAAGCCGAGCGCCCTGGGCATCGCTTCGGGTGTGGTTGCCGGCCTGGTCGCCATCACTCCGGCCGCGGGTACCGTGGGCCCCATGGGTGCCCTGGTGATCGGCCTGGCTTCGGGTGTGATCTGCTACTTCTGCGCCACCACCCTCAAGCGCAAGCTGGGCTATGACGACTCGCTGGACGCCTTCGGTGTTCACGGTGTGGGCGGCATCATCGGCGCCATCCTCACCGGCGTGTTCGCAGCCCCGGCACTGGGCGGCTTCGGCACTGTCACCGATATCGGCATGCAGGTCTGGGTACAGGCCAAAGGCGTGATCTTTACCGTGGTCTACACCGCCATCGTCACCTACGTGATTCTCAAGGTGCTGGACCTGGTGATGGGCCTGCGGGTCAACGAAGAAGAAGAGTCGGTCGGTCTCGACCTGGCTCAGCACAACGAGCGCGGCTACAACCTGTGACTGCGACGCGGTAAAAACTTGCCCGGCTTGCCGGGCATTTTTTTGCCAGATTTTTAACATTTCCCGCTCGGCAAACGGTTTATTCGGCACGTTCGCGACGTAGGCAAAAAACTTACAAGTCGTGGGGCATTTATGGTGCTTTGCTTTTTCTACCGGCGCGCTAGAATGCGCGCCGAAGGGTGTTTGACGAGCAGTCCGCGCACTTCAACCAGCCTTTGCTAGGCTTGCCAATAGCGAGTGGCCAGCAGGGGCTAATGGATTTGTCAGGTTCTGCCAGGAGCAGGGCCTGCTGGGTACCGCCTCCCATCAGGAGCGCCGACCCCAAGGGCAGTGGCCTAACCCACGGCCAGTTGAATTTTCACTGGTAGCTGCCGGTCTACGGCTGCACTGGTCTATAACTAACCTGCTTTTCGCAAGTCATGAGGTAGAACATGAGCGACGACGATCTGGAAAATGATGACCTCGAAGTAGGTGACGAAGACGAGGGCGATGAAGGCCTCGAAGCGGCGGCTGATGACGGCGTCGAAGACGCTGGCGATGACGACAGCAGCCCGGCACCCGCTGCCAAGGGCAAATCCAAGGCGGCAGTCTCGGTAGACGAGATGCCGAGCATGGAAGCCAAGCAGAAAGAGCGTGATGCACTGGCCAAGGCGATGGAAGAATTTCTGTCGCGCGGTGGCAAGGTGCAGGAAGTCGAGGCCAATGTGGTCGCCGACCCGCCCAAGAAGCCGGACAACAAGTACGGCAGCCGCCCTATCTGAGTGGCTGATCGTAAAGAAGCCCGCCGTCGCTGCGGGCTTTTTTGTGCCTGTGGGTTTTGTGATGCCTGTGCCGGCCTCTTCGCGGGCAAGCCCGCTCCCACAGGTTCACCACAGGTCTTGGGACCTGCACGGTCCCTGTGGGAGCGGGCGTGCCCGCGAATGGGCCGCAAAGCGGCCCCTGTCAGCGCCAGCGCGCAAGCACGTCGGGCAGCTGCGACAGGCGCTGAATCTCGGCATCCGGGGCCTGCTCACCCGCCCAGGCCTTGCCCTGCGGGTTGAACCACACCGCACGCAACCCGGCGCGCTGGGCACCGGCAATGTCATCCGCCGGGTGATCACCAATGTGCACCGCCGCACCGGCGTCCACCTCACCACGCCGCAAGGCCTCCAAAAACGGCGCCGGGTCCGGCTTGCCAATGCCCAGGTCCTCGGCACACAGGGCAAAGCGGAAGTAATCCGCCAGCCCCAGCCGGCTGACGTCGGCATTGCCATTGGTGACAACGCCCAGGGTGTACTGATGCCGCAGGATCTCCAGCACTGGCTGCACCTCGGGGAAGATCTGCACCTGGTGGCGAGCATGCAGGAATACCTCGAAGCCTTCATTGGCCAGGTCCTGTGCGCGCTTCTCGCTGTAGCCGACTTCTTCCAGGGCATGGAACAGTACCCGCCGGCGCAGGGCACTGATGCGGTGTTTCAGGCCGGGCTCGGCCTGCACCAGGCGCTCGCGGATGGCGAACAGGTGTTCCACAGGCACCCCGCCCAGGATGGGGGCGTTGGCTTCAAGCCAGTCGCGCAGCACGACTTCCGCACTGGCAATCACTGGCGCGGTGTCCCACAGGGTGTCGTCGAGGTCGAAGGTGATCAGCTTGATGCTCATGAGTCTGTGCCTTTGCTGCGTTTGGCCCGGGGGTGGGCGCTGTCGTACACCGCCGCCAGGTGCTGGAAGTCCAGATGGGTGTAGATTTGCGTGGTGCTGATGTCGGCATGGCCGAGCATCTCTTGCACTGCGCGCAGGTCCTGGGACGATTCCAGCACATGGCTGGCGAAGGAATGGCGGAGCATGTGCGGGTGCAGGTGTTGGCCCAGTTCACGTTCACCCACGGCCTTGACCCGCTGCTGTACGGTACGGGGGCTGATGCGGTTGCCCTGGCGGGTGATGAACACGGCGCGGTCGCGCGGGTTGCCGATGCCGCGCAGGCGGTACCATTCCTTCAGCGCTTCGCGGGCCTTGCGGCCGACCGGTAGCACCCGCGCCTTGCCGCCTTTGCCCAGTACCTGCACCAGGCCGGCGGCAAGGTCCAGGTGATCCAGGTCGAGGTTGGTCAGCTCAGACAGGCGTAGGCCCGAGGAATAGAACAGCTCCAGCATGGCCTGGTCACGGCGGGCAATGAAGTCGTCGTCCACGCCGCCATCGAGTAGCTGCAAGGCACGGTCGGTGTCCAGCACCTTGGGCAGCTTGCGCTCGCCCTTGGGGGCGCTCAAACCGGCGGCAGGGTCGTGCTGGCACAGGCCTTCGCGGTTCAGGTAACGGTACAGGCCGCGTACAGCAGACAGCAGCCGCGCCAGGCTGCGCGAGGCCTGGCCATGGTGATGCAGGCGGGCGACCAACTGACGCAACTGCTGAATCTGCAGCGCTTGCCAGTCGGCAATACCGTGCTCCTTGCAATAGGCAATGACCTTGTCCAGATCGCGACGGTAGCCCAGCAAGGTATGCTCCGACACCTGGCGCTCACTGCGCAGGTGTGCGCAATAAGCCTCCAGCTGGCGTTCCATCAGCGTACCGAACGCAGGGTCTGGGTCACCCGTGGCACGACACGGCCGAGCACTTCGGCGATGTAGCCGAGGAACAGCGTGCCGACGCTGCTCTTGTAGTGTTGCGGGTCTCGGCTACCGATTGCCAGCACCCCATGCAACCCCTGGTACTCCAGCGCGGCCACGGCGCTGGAGCCGACCTCGCGGCGCTGTTCCTCGCCGAAGAGGAAGGCCAGTTCATGTTCGCGCAGGTTGCCGCTAACCGTCTTGCCACCGCCCAACAGGGCACCGATGGCCTGTTGGGCCTCGGCATTGCTGACCCAGCGCCCCACGGGGGCAACGTTGTCACCGAACAGGATCAGGCTGACAAATGGCACCTGAAACTCCTGGCGCAGGCTGTCTTCGACGGCCATGACCACTTCTTCCAGGCTACCGGCATCAAGCAGGTCGAGGATCAGCCGGCGCGTCTTGTCGAATAGCCGGTCGTTGTCGCGGGCCACGTCCATCAGTTGTGACAGGCGGTGGCGCATCTCGATGTTGCGGTCGCGCAGCAGCTTGAGCTGGCGCTCGACCAGCGACACGCTGTCGCCACGCTGGTGCGGAATACGCTGTTCGATCAGTAACTCGTCGTGCTCGCTGAAGAAGGTAGGGTGGGCGCGCAGGTAGGCGACCACCGCCTCGGCATCGAGCTCGGCGGACTGCTGGGGTACAACCTTGGGCTGATCGGTCATGGCGGTTACTCGCTTAGAGACGAACCTGTCCTTCGTAGACGCGTACGGCCGGGCCGGTCATCACCACGGGCTTGCCGGGGCCGGCCCATTCGATGTGCAGGCGGCCACCTGGCAGGTCGAGGGATACCGGGGAGTCCATCCAGCCCTGGCTGATCGCCGCCACGGCGGCGGCGCAGGCGCCGGTGCCGCAGGCCTGGGTTTCGCCCGCACCGCGCTCCCACACGCGCAGGTTGGCCCGGTGGCGGTCGATGACCTGGAGGAAGCCGGCATTCACCCGCTGCGGGAAGCGTGGGTGGTTTTCGATCTTCGGGCCCAGCTCATGCACGGGGGCAGTACGCACGTCGTCGACACGCAGCACGGCATGCGGGTTACCCATGGACACGGCGGCAATCGAATGCAGTTGGCCGTCGACTTCCAGTGGGTAGTTCAACGCCTGCGCGTCGGCGACGAAGGGGATTTCGGCAGGGGTGAAGCGCGGCGGGCCCATGTCGACACTCACCTGGCCGTCGTTCTGCACGTCCAGCACGATGATGCCGCTCTTGGTTTCCACGCGGATGCGTTTTTTCGCGGTCAGGCGCTTGTCCAGCACGAAACGGGCGAAGCAGCGCGCACCGTTGCCGCACTGCTCCACTTCAGAGCCGTCGGCATTGAAGATACGGTAGCGGAAGTCCACTTCCGGGTTGTTCGGCGCCTCGACGATCAGCAACTGGTCGAAGCCGATGCCGGTGTGGCGGTCACCCCATTGCTTGGCGTGCTTGGGCTGGATGTGGGCGTGCTGGCTGACCAGGTCCAGGACCATGAAGTCGTTGCCCAGCCCATGCATCTTGGTAAAACGCAGTAGCATGGGCTTACTCCGGCAGCAGGCTTTCGCCAGCGTACAGTTCGGCGATGGTCTCGCGGCGGCGTACTTCGAACGCCTGGTCACCGTCGACCAGGATTTCGGCGCATCTTCCACGGGTGTTGTAGTTGGAGCTCATGACAAAACCATAGGCGCCCGCCGACTCGACAGCCAGCAAATCACCTTCGGCCAGGTCGAGGACACGGTCCTTGCCGAGGAAGTCGCCGGTCTCGCAGATCGGCCCGACCAGGTCATAGGCACGGCCTTCACCGCCACGCGGCTGGACCGCACTGACGCCCATCCAGGCCTGGTACAAGGCCGGGCGGATCAGGTCGTTCATCGCCGCATCGATGATGGCGAAGTCCTTGTGTTCGGTGTGCTTGAGGTATTCCACGCGGGTCAGCAACACGCCGGCATTGGCCACGATGTAGCGGCCAGGCTCGAACACCAGGGCCAGGTCGCGGTCGCCAACGCGCTCGCGGATGGCCTTGATGTAGTCGGCCACCAACGGCGGCTCTTCGTCACGGTAGCGCACCCCGACACCGCCGCCCAGGTCCAGGTGGCGCAGGTGAATGCCGCACTCGGCCAGGCGGTCGACCAGCACCAGTAGGCGGTCGAGCGCGTCGAGGAACGGGTCGATGGTGGTCAGCTGGGAGCCGATGTGGCAGTCGACACCGACCACTTCAAGGTTCGGCAACTGCGCCGCACGCACGTAGATGGCTTCGGCGTCGGCAATGGCGATGCCGAACTTGTTTTCTTTAAGGCCAGTGGAGATGTAAGGGTGGGTACCGGCGTCCACGTCCGGGTTGACCCGCAGCGATACCGGGGCAACCTTGCCCATTTCGGCGGCCACCACCTGCAGGCGCTCCAGCTCGTCAGTGGACTCCACGTTGAAGCAGTGCACACCCACTTGCAGGGCGCGGCGCATGTCTTCGCGGGTTTTTCCCACGCCGGAGAACACCACGCGGTCAGCGCGGCCACCGGCCGCCAGCACACGCTCCAGCTCGCCGCCGGAGACGATGTCGAAACCTGCACCCAGGCGTGCCAGCACGTTCAGCACGCCGAGGTTGGAGTTGGCCTTGACCGCAAAGCACACCAGGTGCTCGGCGCCTTGCAGGGCGTCGGTGTAGCTGCGGTACTGGGCTTCGATGTGAGCGCGCGAGTACACGTAGGTAGGCGTGCCATGGCGTTCGGCGATGGCCGACAGGGCTACACCCTCCGCGAACAGTTCTCCGTCGCGGTAGTTGAAAGCGTTCATCTGGTTTCCTTTACTGCGCAGGCGACTGCTCGGGCTCGGACTCGGGCGCTGGCGGCTGCTCCTGGACCGCGGTCGGCTTGGCTTTCGACGAGTGCTGGTGCGACTTGTGCGCTTTACCGTTATCGCCGTCGTCCGGCAGATACAGCGGGCCTTTCTGGCCGCAGGCCGAAACGAGGCAGGCAACAGCGACCAGCGCCGCGAAGGAGGAAATCAGGCGCTTCATGGGTGAAATCCTTAGAAAATGCAGTATTGCGCCCGAGTATACCGAGCGACCGGCGGCTTGCCTATGCGAGGGCCGGTCCGCCGGGCGGGCAGCAGACGCGGCGAGCCTCAAGCTTCAAGCGGCAAGAAAAAGCGATCGGGTGTAGGCTGGGCTTTTTCTTGCGGCTTGTAGCTAGCCGCTTGCGGCTGGCGCGTTGCGCCCGTATCTTCCCCGGCTTGCCTGTAATGCCGCCAATTTCGAGGTTCCTGCAATGAGTTTGAGTGAAGCGCGTTTCCACGATCTGGTCGACGCGACCCAACAGGCCCTGGAAGACCTGTTCGACGAGAGCGGCCTGGACCTGGACATGGAGAATTCCGCTGGCGTGCTCACCGTCAAGTTCGAAGGCGGCGCCCAGCTGATCTTCAGCCGTCAGGAGCCGCTGCGCCAATTGTGGCTGGCTGACCGTTCCGGTGGTTTCCACTTCGACTACGACGAAGAGAGTAAAAAGTGGGTCTGCGAAAAGAGCGAAGAGCTGCTGGGCGAAATGCTCGAGCGCATTGTCTGGGAGCGGGCTGGCGAGAAGCTGGACTTCGACGAGATCTGACATGAGCAGCGCACAGCCACGGCCACCCAAGCCGTTGTACAGCAACGTCAGCCCCGCGGTGCCATCACCCTGCATCAGCGTCTGCCGGCTCGACGAGCAGCGTGTCTGCACCGGTTGCCACCGGCATGTCGAGCATATTCGCGAGTGGCGCTCGGCCGATGACGAACGGCGCCGGCAGATCTGCCGCGAGGCACAGGTCCTGCGTGCGCAGGCAAAGGCACACTGACCGCAGGGGCTTGAGTATTTGCCCGTCTGTGGTAGTGTCGGGTTCTGCGTCGATGACGCCAAAGCCTTTTCAAACCCCGCCCTTGGGCGGGGTTTTGCTTTATCTGTGCATTGAAAATTGCCTGTTCAAAGGAGTCTGACTGGATCATGAGCACCAAGCCTTCCCTTATCCTCACCCGATTGGACGTACAGCGTCTGGAGCGTCTGATCGACAGCCTCGACGAGAGTACGCCGGGTGTGCTCGCCCTGCAGGAGGAGCTGGACCGTGCCGCACAGGTCGTCGGTCATGAGGAAGTACCCGCAGGCGTGGTGACCATGAACTCGCGCGTGCACTGCCGTGAGGAAGCCAGCGGCAAGGACTACCACCTGACCCTGGTGTACCCGAAGGATGCCGGGGCGGAAGGCAAGGTTTCGGTGCTGGCGCCAATTGGCTGCGCTTTGCTGGGGTTATCGGTGGGTGAACAGATCGACTGGCCGGCGCCGGGGGGCAAAACCCTCAAGCTGAAACTGCTGGAAGTCGAGTACCAGCCTGAAGCGGCGGGTGATTTCGACCTCTGAGGCCTGGGCCGCCATGCGGCCCATGTTGGAGCAGCCCGGTCATTGGCACAGCACCTGCTCCAACCCCTCGTTCAATGCCTGCTCCAGCACCCGCTTGTAGCTCAGGTAAACCTGCGTTGCCCCCAGCCGGTCATCCAGCAGCTCGGACAAATCCAAGTCGGTGATATAGCACCGGTACTTCCCGGCCCCGCGCCGCTGGCCGATGATCTGCCGCGCCACTACCGCATACAGCTGCGGCCCATGCTCCAGCTCGGAAAACTCCTGCTGGTCGCAGTACAGTGTCACATGCGCAGCACCCCCTACACCGGCCTGGATGATGGCCTGCACTTCATAGTAAGGCTGGTCACTGCCCTCCTGCGGCGCCACGCGCGGTTCGATGCTGCGGGCCTTGCCCGGGCCACCAGGCAGTAGCTGCGCGTACTGGATATCCAGCGCCGCCTGCCCAAGGTCATCCAGCGGCAGGCGGGCCTCGCGGCGCATCACCACCGAGCGCAAAAAGCGCTGCAGCGGCAACAGCAGGTGAGCCTCGTCATGCAGCGGCAGGCGTTGTTGCCATAACGCGTTGCATTCATCCAGCACATACAGCTCGGCCCATTCGTCCTGCAGGCGGTAGAACACCTGGATGCACGCCGGTCGACCCTGTTCCAGGACCAGGCGCAGGTCGTAGTCCTGCAGGGCATTGGCGTCCAGGTACAACGGGCTGTAGACGCTGCGTTCTTCACCCAGGTAGGCCAGCAGGGCATCGTGGTCGGCCAGGGTGCTCAGGCTGACATGCCCCGGTTGCAGCTCCAGCACATGGGTGTGCTGGGCGACCTGTAACAGGTAGCGGTGCGGTAGGCCTTGGGCCTGCAGCAGCTGCACGGTGTCGAAGATCTCTTCCACCCGTTGGCTGATGGCCTGTGCGCGGCTCGGGCAGAAGCAACGCACCCGTACCCGCGGCCGGTGGCCATGCGCCAACGGGCTGTTGAGGAAGTCACGCAGGCAGCGCACCAGCGCGTGTTCGCCGTCAAAACGCTGAACCAGCACTTCGTTCCAGCTGTTCAGGGTGACTTGGTCCAAGGTCAGCACCAGGTTCTCACGCACCCCGGCATAGCTCAGTGAGTCGGTGCGCTCGGTGGTCATCAGGATGTTGAGGTCGCGGTGGTGGCGCAGTGGGTCGATGGCCACGTTGACCAGTAGCAGCACTTCATCGGCAACGCTGGGTTGCAGAAGGCGCACCTCACTCACGGTCGGCAAGGGCAGGGGGATGCATTGCTGCAGGCAACCGAGCAGGTTGACCAGCTCGAACTCGCTCAGGTCACTGACACCTGGGTGCAGCGCCAAGCGCGTGCCGCTGTCGATGACCCCGTTGCGATGGGCCCAGGCCAGCAGCTCCAGCAGCTCGCGGCAGCGTTTTATCGGGTTGAAGTACTCGACGTCGTGAGAGTTCAGGTTGCCGCTGTACAGCTCCCAGTGGTAGTTACCTGGTTCCTTGCGGTTAGGTAACTGAACCAGGGTGAGGGTGTCTTCGGCGAGGTCCGGAGCGATACCCGGGTTGATCACCTCGACCTTGCCGGCACGGCGCTCGAAGGCCGCATACAGGCGCCTGCCCAGTACGTTGAGCTCGCGTTGGTCGGCACGGCTGCTGGCGTTCCGGGTGCGTGCGAACTGGCCAAGGAAGCGATAGCTGTGGTTCAGCTCGGCCACCAGTTCGCGGCGCTCCACGGCAACCTGCTGGACTTTCCATTGGCTGCGGCTGTCCAGTATCGCCAGCTGGCGCTCATCCCACCCCCACTCGTCAGCCAGGCGCTGAAGCAAACGGCGCTGCCAGCCATTGCTACGGTTCTGATCGCTGAGCTTCTTGTTCACTTTCAGGTACAGGCTGCGCCGTACCCGTTCCAGGCGTACAGGCTCGCCCCTTTGCAGCAGGTAGCGTTCGATGCGCCGGTAGACCATGACATACGGGTCCAGGTCGTCCAGGTCCAGCTGGTTGGCGAACACTGCCTGCTTGTAGTCCAGGCTCAGGCAGCGCACGCCAGGGTATTCACTAGCGTAGGCCTCGGTCAGCAGCAGTTTGAGTAGCGACTTGTAGGGTGAGTCGATGCCTTTGAACAGTTGCCACAGGCCGGCACCAATGAACTCGCCGGGCGGAACGTGCGCCAGGTTGCCTAGGTCGAGCACATCCTGGCTGCGGATAAAGCGCTTGGCCAGCAGGGTCTGGGTATAGGCCTGGTAATTGCCTTCTTCGTAGACCGGCACCAGCCACCACAGCGGCGTACGCCCGGCCAGCCACACGGTGGTGCGGTAGAACTCGTCCAGCAGCAGGTAATGCTGGGTAGTCCCGCAATTGTCTGAGCCAAGCTGACCATCACGCTGGCCTTGGGCAAACCCTTGGGTGTCGATCAGGAAAAAGTGTGCCTCCGTGCCCAGGCTGGCCGCCCAGGTTTCCAGCAGTTGGCACTTGCGGCGCAGCTCTTCGAGCAGCGGCTCGGGCAAGCCGGGGGCGTGGCATACCCACACGTCCATGTCGCTGTGCTCGGCCTGCGCCAGCGACCCCAGGCTGCCCATCAGGAACAGGCCGTGAATCGGCCGTGGCGGGTGGCCATGCTGGGCCTTGTAGGTGAATGAGCGGGCCAGGCGCTGGGCTTCTGCGACCAGCTCGCTACCGGGCTCGTAGCCCGAGACGCCTGCGGGGGTGCTGCCCGAGACGTAACCCGGCAATAGCGGGTGGTTCACGTGAAACAGCAAGGGCAACAACAGCAGCACTTGTTGCTGACGTGTCGACAGGCCCTCCATTGCCCGCTGCAGCCGGGCTTGGTTCAGGTGCAGGAAACGCGCGCGCAGTGTCGCCAGGACTTTGCGGTCGATGCCTTGGTCCAGGTCGGGGCGGATTTCGTGGGGGTGGTTCATTGCGCGCTCGGGCAGGCCAGTGAAGCTGTGGCGAGTTTAGCCTGAGTAACAGGGGCGGATAAGCGCTAATTGGAATATTGGCGCCATTTTTCCAGCGCGCCGGCCGGTTCCGGCTTTTGCCGTGCATGAGGCATCATGAGCACATTGGGCTGATGAAGAGATTATCCGATGCGTGTATGGATCGATGCCGATGCCTGCCCCAAGGCAGCCAAGGATCTGATCGTCAAGTTCGCCCTCAAGCGCAAGTTCGAGGTGGTGATGGTGGCGGGCCAGGCAGTGGCCAAGCCTGCGTTTGCGATCGTGCGGTTGATCGTGGTGCCCAGTGGCATGGATGCGGCCGACGATTATCTGGTCGAGCATGCCGTGCCAGGCGAGCTGGTGATCTGTAGCGATGTGCCGTTGGCCGACCGCCTGGTCAAGAAGGGCGTGGCAGTGCTGGACCCGCGCGGGCGCGAGTTCGACGAGCGCAACATGGGTGATCGGCTGGCCGCGCGCAACCTGTTCACCGATTTGCGCGAGCAGGGCCAGGTCGGGGGAGGGCAGGCGGCTTATGGGGAGCGCGACAAGCAGGCGTTCGCCAATGCGCTGGACCGGATCATTTCGCGACTATCGCGGGCCTGAAGTGTAACGCGGCCCTTTCGCGACACAAGGCCGCTCCTACAAAGGATCGCGCCGGATTCTGGGCTCGCGTAGGCGGGCCTTACTCGTGGGTCAGCTCCAGCACCCGGTCCACCAGCTTGTAGATACCGCCAGCCGCCTCGCTGATCGACTTGGCCTCCATGTAAGCCGGGGTCGTCACCAGCTTGCGTTGGGTATCTTCGACAATGTCGTGCACGTCGCATTCTTCATGGGTGCCGCCCATCTTCACCACTGCCGCCGCAGTATCCGCATCGCTACCAATGGTGCAGACTACCCCCGGCCCGTAGATCTTCGCCGCCAGTGCCGGCGAAATGCAGATCAGGCCAACCGGCTTGCAGGCAGCGGCAAAGGCTTCGGCCAGGGTCAGTACGTCTGGGTTGACGCTGCAGTTTGCGCCTTCCACGGCGAAGTTGGAGAGGTTCTTCGCCGCCCCAAAGCCACCCGGCACGATCAGCGCATCGAAGTCTTCGGCCTTGGCCTCGCGGATGTCCTTGACCTCGCCCCGGGCAATGCGCGCCGATTCCACCAGCACATTGCGCGACTCGGGCATCTCCTCGCCGGTCAGGTGGTTGATCACATGCATCTGCGCAATGTTCGGCGCGAAGCACTGCACTTGCGCGCCGCGCTGGTCCAGGCGCAGCAGGGTGATCACGCTTTCGTGAATTTCGGCGCCGTCGTACACGCCACAGCCGGAAAGAACCACCGCTACTTTTTTAGTCATCTTTGAAGCTCCAGTATTGTGTCGCGCCTGGGAGATCGAGCGCTGCCTGCGCGGCGCATCGCGAGCTGGCGCTCGCCGGGTTTGTTTTCAGGGCCAGTCATGCTTGTGACAGGCGCGCGGCTGCCTTGTTCGTCCGGCAACCCCGACAAGCTGTAGTGCAACCCGATGCGCCGCACTGGCGCCTCGGGGTCACTGCTGGTCGCGCTGTTCGCCCGCCGCCTGGGCAGCGGCCTTGCGCTCTGCGCGCAGGGCACGGAAGCGACGGCGCAGCCACAGCAGGACGCCCAGCCCCAGCAGGGCGGCCAACACCCATAGCTCGTACCGCTTGACGTTGCCCAGCAGGCCTTCGAGGATGGCGCCGAAGTGATAGGCCGCCGCACCCAGGGCAATGGCCCAGATCGCCGCGCCAATGCCGTTGAGCAGCAGGTAGCGGCGTGGCGGATAACCCGACAGGCCAATGGCCACGGGCATGACCGTGCGCAGGCCGTAGACGAAGCGGAAACTCAGTACCCAGATGTCGGGATGGCGGCGAATGTGGGCCAGCGCCCGGTCGCCCATCGCCTGCCAGCGCGGCTTGCGGGCCAGAATCTTGCGGCCGTGGCGCCGGCCCATGAAATACCACAACTGGTCGCCGGCATAGCTGCCGAAGAACGCCACCAGGCACACCAGGTTGATGTCCATGTAACCGCGGAATGCAAGGAATCCTGCAAGCACCAGGATGGTCTCGCCTTCAAAGAAGGTGCCTAGAAAAAGGGCAAAGTAGCCGAAATCCTGCAGGAATTGTTGAAGCATTTTCTGAGGTGCTGGCGAAATGAACGCGCAGCCTACCCCTTCGCGGGCATTCGGGAAAGTGTCCAAATGTGTCTCCACGTGAACAATTCCTACACCACATTGCCATAGGCCACGCGTCATGGCTTGCCCTGCCATGTCACACAGGCGTCATAATGGGCGCTTATCTTGCCGCTCAATTGATGATAGGGCGTTAACGTCCTCAGGAACGTCAGATGAATAATGAAGTGCTTAGCCCTGTCGCGATCAAGGATGCCCAGGAGCTCCCCGAAGAGATGCTGCAGACCCCGCCAGACCTGCCGCCGGCCACCGCGCCGGAAGCCGGACAGGCGGCCGAGCCTGCCGCCCCGGTGCCTGCGCCGCCGCCGGCCCCGGCAATCGTGGTGCCTGGCTTGGACGACAGCAGCCTGTATATTCATCGCGAACTCTCGCAGTTGCAGTTCAATATTCGTGTGCTGGAGCAGGCACTGGACGAGAGCTACCCGCTACTGGAGCGGCTCAAGTTCCTGCTGATCTTCTCCAGCAACCTTGACGAGTTCTTCGAAATCCGGGTGGCCGGCCTCAAGAAGCAGATCAATTTTGCCCGCGAACTGGCCGGCGCCGACGGCTTGCAGCCGCACCAGGCACTGGCGCGCATCAGCGAACTGGTGCACCTGGAGGTCGACCGGCAATATGCCATTCTCAACGACGTGCTGTTGCCGGAGCTGGAAAAACACCAGATCCGCTTCATTCGCCGCCGTTACTGGACACCCAAGCTCAAGACCTGGGTGCGCCGCTACTTCCGCGACGAAATCGCCCCGATCATCACCCCCATCGGCCTCGACCCGACCCACCCGTTCCCGCTGCTGGTGAACAAAAGCCTGAACTTCATCGTCGAGCTGGAAGGGGTGGACGCTTTCGGCCGTGATTCGGGCCTGGCGATCATCCCTGCCCCACGCCTGCTGCCGCGGGTGATTCGCGTGCCGGAGGAAGTCGGGGGCCCGGGTGCCAACTATGTATTCCTGTCGTCGATGATCCACGCGCATGCCGACGACCTGTTCCAGGGCATGAAGGTCAAGGGTTGCTACCAGTTCCGCCTGACCCGTAACGCTGACCTGGCACTGGACTCCGAAGAGGTTGACGACCTGGCCCGCGCCTTGCGCGGCGAGCTGTTCTCGCGCCGCTACGGCGATGCCGTGCGCCTGGAGGTCGCCGACACGTGCCCGAAACACCTGTCGGACTACCTGCTCAAGCAGTTCAGCCTCAGCGAAAGCGAGCTGTACCAGGTCAATGGCCCGGTCAACCTCACGCGCCTGTTCAGCATCACCGGCCTGGACAGCCACCCGGAGCTGCAATACACGCCGTTCACGCCGGCGATCCCCAAGCTGCTGCAGAACGCCGACAACATCTTCAGCGTGATCGGCAAGCAGGACATCCTGCTGATGCACCCCTTCGAGTCCTTCACCCCGGTGATCGACCTGCTGCGCCAGGCCGCCAAGGACCCACACGTGCTCGCCGTGCGCCAGACCCTTTACCGCTCCGGGGCCAACTCGGAAATCGTCGATGCCCTGGTGGATGCAGCGCGAAACGGCAAAGAGGTCACCGCGGTGATCGAACTGCGTGCGCGGTTCGACGAAGAGTCCAACCTGCAGATGGCCAGCCGCCTGCAAGCGGCGGGTGCGGTGGTGATCTACGGCGTGGTCGGTTTCAAGACCCACGCCAAGATGATGCTGATCCTGCGCCGCGAGCAGGGCGAGATCGTGCGCTACGCGCACCTGGGTACCGGCAACTACCACGCCGGTAACGCCCGCCTGTACACCGACTACAGCCTGCTGACCTCAGACGACGCCCTCACCGAGGACGTTGGCAAGCTGTTCAGCCAGCTGATCGGCATGGGCAAGACCCTGCGCATGAAAAAGCTGCTGCACGCGCCGTTTACCCTGAAGAAGGGCATGCTCGACATGATCGCGCGGGAAACCCAGTTTGCCCTCGACGGCAAGCCGGCGCACATCATCGCCAAGTTCAACTCGCTGACCGACGCCAAGGTGATCAAGGCGCTGTACAAGGCCAGCCAGTCTGGCGTGAAGATCGACCTGGTGGTGCGTGGCATGTGCTGCCTGCGCCCAGGTATTCCGGGGGTTTCGCACAATATCCAGGTGCGGTCGATCATCGGTCGCTTCCTGGAGCACACGCGGGTGTTCTACTTCCTCAATGGCGGCGAAGAGCAGATCTACCTGTCCAGCGCCGACTGGATGGAGCGCAACCTCGACAAGCGTGTCGAGACCTGCTTCCCGGTTGAAGGCAAGAAGCTGTTGCTGCGGGTGAAGAAAGAGCTGGAAGGCTACCTGACCGACAACACCCATGCCTGGACCTTGCAGCCCGACGGGCGCTACGTGCGCAGCACCCCGACCGGCAACCAGAACCCGCGCAGCGTTCAGGCGACCCTGCTGGAGCGCCTGAGCAACCCGGTCCTCAACGTACGCTGAGGACGAAGCCGACCCGGGTCAGCCACTCCGCCTCGTTGGCGAAGTCGGCCTGGGTCAGCTGGTTCTGTTCCAGCCAGCCTCCAGGGAAAGCGATGTCGAGGCTTTCACCGGCAGCCTTGAGCTGGACCTTCGGCATCTGCTGGTTGCCACGGATGTGGTGGAACAGGATGGCGAAGCGCAGCAGCACGCACAGGCGCAGCAGTTTCACGCCTTCCTCGCCCAGTTCGGCAAACTTGTCCTTGGGAATGTTGCGGCGGTGGCCCCGTACCAGCAAGGCCATCATCTGCTGGTCTTCGCGCGAGAAGCCCGCCAGGTCGGAGTGCTCGATCAGGTAGGCGCCATGCTTGTGATAGTGGTAGTGGGCGATATCCAGGCCGATTTCATGCACTTTGGCTGCCCAGCCGAGCAGATCGCGCCAATTTCCATCCTTCAACCCCCAGGCGTCCGCGACCTGGTCGAAGGCGTGCAACGCCTTGCGCTCCACACGCGCTGCCTGGCCCTGGTCGACGTGGTAACGCTCCATCAGTGAGTTCAGGGTGCGTTCGCGCACATCTTCATGGTGGTGGCGGCCCAGCAGGTCGAACAGCACGCCTTCGCGCAGCGCGCCGTCGCAATGGTCCATGCGCTGCAGTTCCAGGGCATCGAAGATGGCTTCCAGGATCGCCAGGCCGGCGGGGAAGATGGTACGGCGGTCCGGCTTGATGCCTTCGAAGTCGATCTTGTCGACGTCGCCCAGCTTGAACAGCTTGCGCTTGACCCAGGCCAGGCCCTCGGCGTTGACCTCGCCGTTGCCCAGGCCGCCGTCCTTGATGGCGGCAGCGATGGCACGGATGGTTCCGGACGAGCCGATGGCCTCGTCCCAGGTCAGGCGGTGCAGGGCGTTTTCGATGCTCATCAGCTCCAGGCGCGCGGCGGTGTAGGCCTGGGCGTAGCGGGCCGGGGTGATCTTGCCGTCGCGGAAGTAGCGCTGGGTGAAGCTGACACAACCCATTTGCAGGCTTTCGCGCAGCAGCGGCTCGAAGCGCTGGCCAATGATGAACTCGGTGCTGCCGCCGCCGATGTCGGCGACCAGGCGTTTGCCGGGCGTGTCGGCCAAGGTGTGGGACACACCCAGGTAGATCAGGCGCGCCTCTTCGCGACCGGAGATGACCTCGACCGGGTGCCCGAGGATGGCTTCGGCACGCTGGATGAATTCGTTGCGGTTGCGCGCTTCGCGCAGGGCATTGGTACCGACGATGCGCACCGAGCCAGCCGGCATGCCGTGGATCAGTTGGGAAAAGCGCTTGAGGCAGTCCAGGCCCCGCTCCATCGCCTCTTCACTGAGCTTGCGCTCTTCGTCGATGCCGGCGGCAAGCTGAACCTTCTCGCCGAGCCGCTCGAGGATGCGGATTTCGGTATGGTGGGCCTTGGCCACGACCATGTGGAAACTGTTGGAGCCAAGGTCGATGGCGGCGATCAGAGACAGGTTCTTCGCGATGTTGTGCGGCATGCTGTGTGTTCTCGGTCGTTAACCCGGCAATCGTGCCACGATAGCAGGCTGTCGCCAACGCGTGCCACGCCAGGCCTTGATGCAAGGCAATGTGCCATTCGATGCTATGACACGCAGATGACAGTTTCGATTCGTGGCGTCTTGCCCAACTATAGTTACACTCAATCGACCGCAGCTTCCTGTCGAGCGTGGGTGCGGCTATCATGGGCCACGTTTTTTTTGCTTACGACCCTGGAGATATCCATGAGCAGCGATCTGATCAAACATGTCACCGACGCCTCCTTCGAAGCCGATGTCCTGAAGGCCGAAGGCGCGGTACTGGTCGACTACTGGGCTGAATGGTGCGGTCCATGCAAGATGATCGCTCCGGTTCTGGACGACATCGCTTCCACCTACGCGGGCAAACTGACCGTCGCCAAGCTGAACATCGACGAGAACCAAGAAACCCCGGCCAAGCATGGCGTGCGTGGCATCCCAACGCTGATGCTGTTCAAGAACGGCAACGTCGAAGCCACCAAGGTGGGCGCGCTGTCCAAATCTCAGCTGGCCGCGTTCCTCGACGCCCACCTGTGATATGAAAAGGCCCCGCGAATGCGGGGCTTTTCTTTTTCAGAGCACTAGACGCAGAAAAAAGCAAGTGTTACATTCGGCCTCGCACTGCTTCTCCAGTGCCCTCTACATGCCGTCGCCGAAGCATCCCCAATTCGAATCAGTACGCGATCCTGTCGCCATCTAGCGGCGCGGCTTCATTAAGCCAAAGCTTAATTCTCCCTTCTTACATGATTACGTCATTCCCCTTATGAACCTGACTGAACTCAAGCAAAAGCCGATTACCGATCTTTTGGAAATGGCCGAACAGATGGGCATCGAAAACATGGCCCGTTCGCGCAAACAGGACGTGATTTTCGCCCTGCTGAAAAAGCACGCGAAAAGCGGCGAAGAGATCTCCGGTGATGGCGTGCTGGAGATTCTCCAGGATGGTTTCGGTTTTCTGCGTTCGGCTGATGCGTCCTACCTGGCCGGCCCTGACGATATCTACGTCTCGCCCAGCCAGATCCGCCGTTTCAACCTGCGCACCGGCGACACCATCGTCGGCAAGATCCGCCCACCGAAAGAAGGGGAGCGTTACTTCGCGCTGCTGAAGGTCGACACCATCAACTTCGACCGTCCGGAAAACGCCAAGAACAAGATCCTGTTCGAAAACCTGACGCCGCTGTTTCCGAACAAGCGCCTGAAGATGGAAGCCGGCAACGGTTCCACCGAGGATTTGACCGGCCGCGTCATCGACCTGTGCGCACCGATCGGCAAGGGCCAGCGCGGCCTGATCGTTGCTCCGCCGAAAGCGGGCAAGACGATCATGCTGCAGAACATCGCGGCGAACATCACCCGTAACAACCCCGAGTGCCACCTGATCGTCCTGCTGATCGACGAGCGCCCGGAAGAAGTGACCGAAATGCAGCGTACCGTGCGCGGCGAAGTGGTTGCCTCTACCTTCGACGAGCCGCCAGCGCGCCACGTGCAGGTTGCCGAAATGGTGATCGAGAAGGCCAAGCGCCTGGTCGAGCACAAGAAAGACGTGGTGATCCTGCTGGACTCCATCACCCGCCTGGCGCGTGCCTACAACACCGTGATCCCGAGCTCTGGCAAGGTACTGACCGGTGGTGTCGACGCCCACGCCCTGGAAAAGCCGAAGCGCTTCTTCGGTGCGGCACGTAACATCGAGGAAGGCGGTTCGCTGACCATTATCGCCACCGCGCTGGTCGAAACCGGCTCGAAGATGGACGAAGTGATCTACGAAGAGTTCAAGGGCACCGGCAACATGGAGCTGCCGCTGGACCGCCGCATCGCCGAGAAGCGCGTGTTCCCGGCCATCAACATCAACCGCTCCGGTACCCGCCGCGAAGAGCTGCTGACCGCCGACGACGAATTGCAGCGCATGTGGATCCTGCGCAAGCTGCTGCACCCGATGGATGAAATCGCCGCCATCGAGTTCCTGGTCGACAAGCTCAAGCAGACCAAGACCAACGACGAGTTCTTCCTGTCGATGAAGCGCAAGTAAGCGTTCCCAGACCGGAACGGATTGGGGCTGCTTCGCGCCCCTTCGCGGGCACGCCCGCTCCCACAAGGATCACACTGAACCTGTGGCAGCGGGCGTGCCCGCGAAGGGGCGCGAAGCGGCCCCACTGCATTTTTGCCCCCAAACAAATCCCGAACGGCGCTACACTCTGCACCCCCGACCGATACGGCCAATACGAGGCTCCCGCATGCAGTATCGCGACTTGCGCGACTTCATCCGTGGCCTGGAACAGCGCGGCGAGCTCAAGCGCATCCAGGTTCCGATCTCCCCCGTCCTGGAAATGACCGAGGTCTGCGACCGCACCCTGCGTGCCAAAGGCCCGGCGTTACTGTTCGAAAACCCCACAGGCTTCGACATCCCGGTGCTCGGCAACCTGTTTGGCACCCCACAGCGCGTGGCCATGGGCATGGGCGCCGAGTCGGTCGATGAACTGCGGGAAATCGGCAAATTGCTGGCGTTTCTCAAGGAACCCGAGCCGCCGAAGGGCCTGAAGGACGCCTGGTCGAAGCTGCCGATCTTCAAGAAAGTCGTGTCGATGGCGCCGAAAGTGGTCAAGGACGCGGTCTGCCAGGAAGTGCTGGTCGAGGGTGACGATGTCGACCTCGGCGCGCTGCCTATCCAGCACTGTTGGCCTGGCGACGTGGCGCCGCTGATCACCTGGGGCCTTACCGTGACCCGCGGGCCGAACAAGGACCGCCAGAACCTGGGTATCTACCGGCAGCAGGTGATCGGCCGCAACAAGGTCATCATGCGTTGGCTTAGCCACCGGGGCGGTGCGCTCGACTATCGCGAATGGTGCGAGAAGAACCCGGGCCAGCCTTTCCCGGTTGCGGTCGCCCTGGGCGCAGACCCGGCAACCATCCTGGGCGCCGTGACGCCGGTACCGGACACCCTCTCCGAATATGCCTTTGCCGGCCTGCTGCGCGGCAACCGCACCGAACTGGTGAAGTGCCGTGGCAGTAACCTGCAGGTGCCGGCCACCGCCGAAATCATCCTGGAAGGCGTGATTCACCCTGGCGAAATGGCCCCCGAGGGCCCGTATGGTGACCATACCGGCTACTACAACGAAGTGGATAGCTTCCCGGTGTTCACCGTCGAGCGCATCACCCACCGGCTCAAGCCGATCTACCACAGCACCTACACCGGTCGCCCGCCTGATGAGCCGGCCATTCTCGGTGTGGCGCTGAACGAAGTGTTCGTGCCCATCCTGCAGAAGCAGTTCCCAGAGATCACCGACTTCTACCTGCCGCCGGAAGGTTGCTCGTACCGCATGGCGGTGGTGACCATGAAAAAGCAGTACCCCGGCCATGCGAAGCGCGTGATGTTGGGTGTATGGTCGTTCCTGCGACAGTTCATGTACACCAAGTTCGTTATTGTCACCGATGACGATATCAACGCCCGGGACTGGAACGATGTGATCTGGGCAATCACCACACGCATGGACCCCAAGCGTGATACGGTGATGATCGACAACACCCCGATCGACTACCTGGACTTCGCGTCGCCGGTGTCGGGGCTGGGGTCGAAGATGGGCCTGGATGCCACGCACAAGTGGCCAGGCGAGACTACACGCGAATGGGGGCGGGTCATCGTCAAGGACGAAGCCGTCACCCGGCGTATCGATGAGCTGTGGGATCAGTTGGGAATAGATTGATGCAGGTAACGTTGCAGCCGTCCGGGGCGGTGCTGGCGCTCGAACCCGGGGAACGGATCCTGGATGGAGCGCGGCGGCTGGGCTATGACTGCCCGAACAGCTGCCGCAATGGCAATTGCCATGTCTGCGCCGCGTTGTTGGTCGAGGGTCGGGTACGTCAGGACGGCGAAATCCGCGACCATGGCGAGTTGTTCACCTGCATTGCCGAACCGCTGGAGGACTGCGTGTTGCTCTGGGACGGTGTGCTCGCCCTGGGCGAGTTGCCTGTGCGCAAGCTGGCGTGCAGCGTGAGTGAATGCGTTGACGTCGGTGGCGACGTGTGGCGGGTGCGCTTGCGTGCACCGGCGGGCAAACCCCCGCGTTACCACGCCGGGCAGTACCTGATGATCGAGCGTGAGGGCGGCAAGCAGGCGGCCTTCTCGCTGGCGTCTGCGCCGCACGGCGGGCGTGAACTGGAGCTGCACGTACTGGCGCGCGAGCCCAGTGCCCAGCAACTGATCGAGCAGCTTAGGCGCGACGGCCTGGCGCGTATCGAAATGCCGTTTGGCGACACCCACCTGGCCGAGTTGCCCGAGGGCCCGTTGGTATTGATTGCCGCCGGCACCGGCATGGGCCAGATGCACAGCCTGGTCGAGCATTGCCGCGCCAAGGGTTTCCAGTACCCGGTGCACCTGTACTGGGGGGTGCGTCGGCCTGAAGATTTTTACCAGATCGAGCATTGGGACGAATGGCAGCGCCTGCCCAACCTGTACCTGCACCAGGTGGTCAGCGATCTGTGCGGCTGGGAAGGGCGGTGCGGCATGTTGCATGAAGCCGTTTGCGAGGACATTGCCGACCTCAATACTGTGCATGTGTATGCCAGTGGCTCGCCAAACATGATCTACGCCACACTCGACGCCCTGGTCGAAGCCGGCATGGATGCGCACCGTATGCGTGCCGATGTATTTGCCTATGCCCCGCGTGGCTAATAACCCAAGTTGGCAAGTCAGGTTATAAGGCGGTAACTGTTACCGCCTTGATTAATAACTTTCCCTGTTGTTGAAACAATCATTTCCAGTCGTCGGCTGCGCGCATGAAACCTGGCTACGAGGGCTTGAGTATTCCTGCGGTTCTGACCTATGGTTAGTGCAAGCGCCTTGGTATAGAGGCCTTGGCGCTTAACCTCATAGAATTTCGCTACATCCGTAGTTCACAGGAAACCTGGCGGCAGCTTATGTCGGCACTTGAAAGCATGTCGTGGAAAGTTTCATATCCACCGACACTCGACTTTGGTCAGCAACATACGCACGAACAGTTGTTCAACTCCATGAAGACCACCATGTCTCGGCACCCGGGTGGGCCGGTGTGGCTGTTTGCCTATGGCTCGTTGATCTGGCGCCCCGAGTGCAATTCGGTGGAGCGCCAGCGCGCACGCGTACATGGTTATCACCGGGGGCTCTACTTGTGGTCGCATGAGCATCGCGGCACCCCGGAAACCCCCGGGCTGGTATTCGGCCTGGACCGTGGCGGGTCCTGCAGTGGCTTTGCCTACCGGCTGGATGAAAGCAACCTGGACGACTCGCTCATGGCCCTGTGGCAACGTGAGATGCCTTACCCGGCCTATCGGCCGCATTGGCTCAACTGCCGGCTGGGCGATGGCACCAAGGTGCAGGCGCTGGGCTTTGTGCTGGAGCGGCATTTACCCTGCTATGCCGGTGATCTGCCGGATACCTTGCTCAGCCATATCCTGGCCAGCGCCAAAGGGCGCTACGGCACCACCCGCGACTATGTCGAACAGACCTTGCAGGCCCTGCGCAGCCACCAGATGCCTGATCGCAACCTGGAGGCGCGGTTCCGCCGTTGCCATAACCCGCGCGAGGTTTGATCAGCCTGTGCCGGCCTCTTCGCGGGCACGCCCGCTCCTACAGGAATCCATACTTTTTGAACCTGTGGGAGCGGGCGCGCCCGCGAAAAGGCCGGAACGGCAGATGAAGATCTAAAGCCTTACCTGGCCAGCACCACCAACTTACCCACAGCCTGCCGCTGCCCCAGTTTCTCAATGGCAGCCCCGGCCTTGGCCAGTGGATAAGTCTGCGACACCAGCGGCTTCAACTTGCCTTGGGCATGCCAGGCAAACAGCTGCTGGAAGTTGGCCGCATTGTCCTGCGGCTGGCGCTGGGCAAACGCACCCCAGAACACCCCAAGCACCGCCGCGCCTTTAAGCAGCACCAGGTTGGCTGCCAGCTGTGGAATGGTGCCACTGGCGAACCCCACCACCAGCAACCGGCCATTCCAGGCCAGCCCGCGTACCGCCTGCTCGAACAGCTCGCCACCGACCGGGTCGTAGATCACGTCCACCCCCTGGCCGTTGGTCAGGCGCTTGATTTCCTCGCGCAGGCTGGCCTGGCTGTAGTCGATCAGTTCATCTGCCCCGGCTGCCTTGGCCACTGCCAGTTTGTCGGCACTGCTGGCGGCCGCGATTACCCGTGCCCCCATGGCCTTGGCGATCTCCACCGCTGCCAGGCCGACGCCACCGGACGCGCCCAGCACCAACAAGGTCTCACCCGCTTGCAATTGGCCACGCTGGCGCAGGGCATGCATCGAGGTGCCATAGGTCATCCCAAACGCCGCTGCCGTGGTGAAGTCCATGCTCGCCGGGATCGGCAGCACGTTGTAGAACGGCACTGCCACCTGCTCGGCAAACGCCCCCCAGCCGGTCAGCGCCATGACCCGGTCACCGACCTTGAAGGCGCCGGCCTTTTCCCCGACCGCGGCTACCACACCGGCCGCCTCACCACCGGGGGAGAACGGCAGCGGTGGCTGAAACTGGTACTTGCCTTCGATGATCAGCGTGTCAGGAAAGTTGACCCCGGCAGCCTGCACGTCCAACAGGATTTCGTTGTTCTTCGGCAGCGGGCTGGCGACTTCTTCCAGCACCAGGTTGCCCGCCGGGCCAAGGGTTTTGCACAACACAGCTTTCATTGGGGCTATTCCTTTGCGGGTCGTGGCCGATAAGTGTAGGAGGGCGGCATGCCGGGTCAACGAGCATGGCCCGCCCTGATGGGCAGGCATAAGCGGCGGCGTGAGCCTGGGCTTGGGTTTGCGCGCAGTGCTGGGTAAGCTGGCGCCAATTGGAATGAGGAGCGAATTCGTGAAAGCGTGGATCTTGATGGTACTGGCGCTGTTGCTGCCAACTGCGGCCATGGCCGAAGAAGCCAAGGAGGGTGCCCCCAAGGTTGCCTACATCACCCTGAGCCCGCCTTTTGTCGGCAACTATGCCCTTGATGGCGGCCCCCGCCTGCGGGTGTACAAGGCCGATGTGGCCCTGCGTGTGACCGGTGATGAGGCCGCCAAGGCCGTTCAGCACCACGAGCCGCTGATCCGTAACCAGCTGGTGGCGCTGTTCACCCAACAGTCTGTCGACAGCATGAGCAATGTCGAGGCCAAGGAGCACCTGCGCCAGGAGGCGCTGAAACAGGTGCAGCAGGTGATGGAAGCCGAAGAGGGCAAGCCGATCGTTGAGGACCTGCTGTTCAATAACCTGATCGTGCAGTAAACGGCGCCGCTGGCGCGCGGTTTCAGCGCAATGCGACAATCACCGCCCATTGCTCGTCGGTTACCGGCATGACCGACAGGCGGCTGCCCTTCTGCACCAGCGGCAGTTCGGCCAGGCCGGCCTGCTGCTTCAGCTGGCCCAGCTCCAGCACCCGTGGCAGGGTTTGCACATGTGCCACATCCACCGCGCTCCACGGGTTCTTCTCGGCTGTGGCCTTGGCATCATGGTAAGGGCTTTGCGGGTCCAGGGCAGTCGGGTCGGGGTAAGCCGCACGAATGATTTCGCCAATACCGGCAATGCCAGGTTGTGGGCAGCTGGAATGATAGAAAAAGAACCTGTCACCCTCGCTCATGGCCCGCAGGAAATTACGCGCCTGGTAATTGCGCACGCCGTCCCAGCGCGCTTCACCCAGGCGCCCCAGCGCTTCGATGGAGAGTTCGTCGGGTTCGGATTTCATCAGCCAGTAGGCCATGCGTGTCGCTCCTGAAAAGGTTTGAAATAACCTGGTGCACGAAACCGACAGCCGGTTGGCGTCAAGGTTTGCTTGCAGACGCAGGTTGTCGGAAAATGCGCCCCGTTTAATGCGCGATGCTCCGGCGACACTCAGAAAGCCGCCGAGCCTGAACAGTTTGCCTTGGGGGGCAATCTTCCATGTATCAACGTAAAAAACCGGATCTGCTGTGGGTCCTGGTGTTCATTTTTGGCCTGGGTGTGGTCACTACCGGTTATGCGCAAGGGTTATGGGAGCGCAAGCTGGACAACGCCTACGAAACGTCGGCAGACGCCAGCCAACCGCAACGTTGATGCCCCCTGCTGGCGCCGGTTACCGCGGCGCCAGGTACCAGCCACGGTCCGAGACCGTGCCCTGCAACGGTACGTCCCAACTGGCCTGCGCCAGCCGCTCGACCTTCTGGCACTCATGCGCCAAGCCCAGCAGTAATGGTTTTTTCCAGCTTTGCCGGCGCCCCTGGTAGGCCAGGCTGCGGTCATAGAAGCCGCCGCCCATGCCCAGGCGCCCGCCCACCTCATCAAAGCCGACCAGCGGCAACAGAATCAGGTCCAGTGCCCAGATGGGCCGTTGGCGTTTGCGCTCGATAACCGGTTCAGGGATACGGAAACGGTTGGGTCGCAGTTTTTCCCCTGGCTCGAAACGCTGGAACACCATGCGCGTGCGCGGCCAGGCATGCAGCACCGGCAGGTAGGTGCGCTTGCCGCGGCGCTGGGCTTCACGCAATAACAGGCGCGGGTCTATTTCGCCGTCGTTGGGCAGGTACAGGGCAATGTGCCTGGCGCGGCGGAACAGGGGGTGCTGGGCCAATTGCCGATACAGCCCAAGGGCCGCCTGGCGCTGCTGGGCGGGGGTGAGGGCGCGGCGGGCATTGCGCAGCAAACGGCGAAGCTGAGGGCGGGTAAGCGGCGCGGTGTCGGTCATGGCACAGGCGATCCCAGGCGTGCTGGCCGCCAGACGCGGCACAAACGAATTGCCCGCCACAGGGGGCGGGCAAGGAATTCAGGCTCCCCGATAAGACCGCTATCGGTGTAGCCCTTGAACCCGAAAGTTCAAGGTGGAGATTGCAGGGGGCGTTAAGGCTTTCCGTCGGGCGGACATGCACACCGGCCCCAGCGTGCAACCCCCGTGGTTGTGCGTATCGGCTCAGGGACATAACCGACTGGCGCATCCCCCAGGGAGTGGCGCCAGTATACCAATCTCAGCCGATTTTGGTATCCGTGTCGTCGGACAAAGCCTTGTCCACCCGATCCAGCAGGTCGCGCACCTGTTCGCGGTTGGTGCCGCTGACCGGCGCTGCGCTGCGGTCTTCCTGGCGGTGCAGCATCTCGTGGGTGATGTTCAACGCGGCCATGACGGCAATGCGGTCGGCGCCGATCACCTTGCCGCTGCTGCGGATCTCGCGCATCTTGCTGTCCAGGTAGCGGGCTGCGCTAACCAGGTTGTTGCGCTCTTCCGGCGGGCAGATGATCGAGTAGTCCTTGTCGAGGATCTGCACGGTGACGCTATTGCTTGAACTCATGAGTCTTGCTCCAGAGCCTTGAGGCGTAAAATCATCGACTCGACCTTGCGCTTGGCTATCTCGTTTTTTTCGATGAGGTGGGCGCGCTCTTCGCGCCAGGACTTTTCCTGAGCTACTAGGAGTGCATTTTGCCGTTTTAGTTGCTCGACACGTTCGATCAGCAGCTCGAAACGGCTCATCAGTGCCTGCAGGTCGTTCTCTTGCGTGGGTTGCACTCGATTCGCTCCGTCGTTCGGTCACCTGGCGATGATGCCTCTCCCTGGGTGGCGACGGCCAGTGCCGATGGTCTTGGCGCGCCTGCCGGTGCTAGGATACAAGGCCTCATTCTAGTCATTTGCGCCGTCTGGCGCCTAGCTGCCCATGCCCAATACCCAATCGCCCTACATCGCTTTCGCCATGCTGCTGTCCAGCAATGGCCACCCTGTCACCCCGGCCGAACTGCACGGCCTGCTGATTGGCCGCAGCTGCGCCGGTGCCGGCTTCGATGCCGACGGCTGGCTGGCCGACGCGGCCCAACTGCTGGAAACCGAGCCCGGTGACACCGTGCGCAACGCCCTGGTTGGCCTGCAGGAAATGGTTAAGGGCGAGCTCACCAGCGACGACATGGCCATCGTTCTGCTGCTGCCTTCCGACGATGCCGCGCTGACCGACCGCGCCACCGCGCTGGGGCAGTGGTGCCAGGGCTTCATCACCGGCTTCGGCCTGAACGCCGGCGGCAAGGACTTGTCCGACGAGGCCAAGGAAGTGCTGCAGGACCTGGTGGCCATTTCCCAAGTGCAGGAAGCCCTCGAAGAATCCGAAGATGGCGAGAGCGACTACATGGAAGTCATGGAGTACCTGCGCGTTGCGCCGCTGCTGCTGTTCTCCGAGCTGGCCAAGCCTTCCGCACCCGCGCCCAAGCCATCGCTGCACTGATCAACCAGGGGTAGTCTGCCCATGAGCCACATTCCCAAGGCCGAGTATGCCCGGCGGCGCAAGGCGCTGATGGCGCAGATGGTCCCCAACAGCATCGCCATCCTGCCCGCCGCCGCGGTTGCCATCCGCAACCGTGACGTCGAGCACGTGTACCGCCAGGACAGCGACTTCCAGTACCTCAGCGGCTTCCCCGAGCCAGAGGCGGTCATTGCCCTGATCCCCGGGCGCGAGCACGGTGAGTACGTGCTGTTCTGCCGTGAGCGCAACCCTGAGCGGGAGCTATGGGATGGCTTGCGCGCCGGCCAGGAAGGCGCAGTGAGTGATTTTGGCGCCGACGATGCATTCCCCATCGCTGACATCGACGAAATCCTGCCTGGCCTGATCGAAGGCCGCGAGCGGGTGTACAGCGCCATGGGCAGCAACCCTGAATTCGACCGCCGGTTGATGGACTGGATCAACGTGATCCGCTCCAAGGCCCGGCTGGGTGCCCAGCCACCGAACGAGTTCGTTGCGCTGGATCATCTGCTGCATGACATGCGCCTGTATAAATCGGCAGCGGAAGTGAAAGTCATGCGGGCGGCTGCAGACATTTCTGCGCGTGCCCATGTGCGGGCCATGCAGGCCTGCCGGGCCGGGTTGTACGAATACAGCCTGGAAGCCGAACTGGACTACGAGTTCCGCAAGGGCGGGGCGAAGATGCCGGCCTACGGCTCCATCGTTGCCGCTGGGCGCAATGGCTGCATCCTGCACTACCAGCAGAATGACGCGCCGCTCAGGGAGGGCGACCTGGTGCTGATCGACGCCGGCTGCGAAATCGACTGCTACGCCAGTGACATCACCCGCACCTTCCCGGTCAGCGGGCGCTTTTCACCCGAGCAGAAGGCTATCTACGAGCTGGTGCTCAAGGCGCAGGCCGCAGCGTTCGCCGAAATCGCCCCCGGCAAGCACTGGAACCATGCCCATGAGGCGACCGTGCGGGTCATCACCACCGGGCTGGTGGAGCTGGGCCTGCTGGAGGGCGATGTGCAGGCGCTGATCGACAGCGAAGCCTACCGCGCCTTCTACATGCACCGCGCCGGCCACTGGCTGGGCATGGATGTACACGATGTGGGCGAGTACAAGGTGGGCGGTGAATGGCGGGTGCTGGAACCGGGTATGGCGCTGACCGTCGAACCGGGTATCTACATTGGTGCCGACAATCAGGCAGTGGCCAAGAAGTGGCGCGGCATTGGGGTAAGGATCGAGGACGACGTGGTGGTGACCAGGCAAGGTTGTGAAATCCTCACTTCGGGCGTGCCACGCACGGTCGCCGAAATCGAAGCGCTGATGCAGGCTGCACGCAAGGACGCCGCATGAACCGGGTAAACCTGGCAATCATTGGTGGCGGCCTGGTGGGTGCCAGCCTGGCGCTGGCCTTGCAGGCCGGGGCCAAGGCCAGAGGCTGGAAGATCCTGCTGATCGAGCCGTTCGCCCCTGGCGACAGTTACCAGCCCAGCTACGATGCCCGCTCTTCGGCCTTGTCGTTCGGCACCCAGCAGATCTACCAGCAACTGGGCCTGTGGCAGGCCATTGGCCACCGAGCCGAGCCGATCCGGCAGATTCACGTCTCCGACCGTGGCCGCTTTGGCGCCACCCGCCTGGATGCCCAGGAAGAAGGCGTGCCGGCGCTGGGTTACGTGGTGGAGAACGCCTGGCTGGGCCAGTGCCTGTGGCAAGGCCTGGACCGCGAGGTGGTCAGCTGGCGCTGCCCGGCAGAAGTGACCGCGCTGCAGGCGGTCGACGGTGGCTACCAGCTGCGCTTGAACGACGACACCCAGCTGCACTGCGACCTGGCAGTGCTGGCCGACGGCGGCCGTTCTGGTTTGCGCGAGCAACTGGGCATCCAGGTACGCCATACGCCCTACCAGCAGAGCGCCCTGATCGCCAACATCAGCCCTGGCGAGGCCCATCGCGGCCAGGCCTTCGAGCGCTTCACCGAAGACGGCCCCATGGCCCTGCTGCCATTGCCGGATAACCGCTGCGCGCTGGTATGGACCCGCCAGGGCATGGACGCCAAACGGCTGGCCGCCATCGACGAGCGCAGTTTCCTGCGCGAGTTGCAGGGGGTGTTCGGCTACCGGCTGGGTGCGCTGCGCCAGGTGGGTGCGCGGCATCTGTACCCGCTGTCGTTGATCGAAGCCCAGGAGCAGGTGCGGCCACAGTTGGTGGTGCTCGGCAACGCTGCGCACAGCTTGCACCCGATTGCCGGCCAGGGGTTCAACTTGTCGTTGCGTGACGTGCAAGCGTTGGCCGAGGCGTTGCTTGCCGGCCCGCAGCGCCCGGGCGACCTGGCCACGCTGCAGGCCTATCACCAGCGCCAGCGCCTGGACCAGGCCATGACCATCGGCTTCTCCGACCAGGTCACCCGCCTGTTCGGCAGCCAGCAGCCGTTGCTGGCCGCCGGGCGTAACCTGGGCCTGCTCGGGCTTGACCTGCTGCCACCGGCCAAAAGTTGGTTCGCTCGCCAGGCCATGGGCCTGGGCACCCGCCCCGACCGGCAGGGCCAGGCATGAGCAACCCCCGTAAACGCGCACGCCGGGCGCGCATGCTGCGCTGGCTGTTGAACCTTTACCCGCCTTACTTGGGGGCAGGTATCCGCGTGCAGCACATCAGCCCGGACCTGCGCAGCGTGAAGGTGGCAATGAAGCTGACGCGCTGGAACCGCAATTACGTCGGTACCCAGTTTGGCGGCAGCCTGTATGCCATGGTCGACCCGTTCTACATGCTGTTGCTGATCGAGCAGTTGGGGCGCGACTACATTGTCTGGGACAAGGCCGCCAGCATCGATTTCATCGCGCCGGGCAAAGGCCCGGTGTTTGCCGAATTCCACGTCGATGACGCGCTGCTGAACGACATTCGTCAGCAGACCGCTACCGGCAAGAAGTGCCTGCCGCGTGTGCAGGTCGATATCCGCGATGGCGCCGGCGAACTGGTGGCGCGGGTCGATAAAACCCTATACGTGCGGCTCAAGCCGCAAGCGAGGCAGGCGTAGGCATGGAAATGCGCGCAGATCTGTTGATTGTCGGTGCCGGTATGGTCGGCAGCGCCCTGGCCCTGGCGTTACGCCACAGTGGCTTGCAAATCCTCTTGCTCGACGGCGGCCCGCTGACGGTCAAGCCGTTCGATGCCCAGGCTCCGTTCGAACCGCGTGTCAGCGCATTGTCGGCCGCCAGCCAGCGCATTCTCGAACGCCTCGGTGCCTGGGAAGGCATTGCCCAGCGGCGTGCCACACCGTACTCCGACATGCATGTGTGGGACGGCAGCGGCACCGGGCAGATTCACTTTTCGGCGGCCAGCGTGCATGCCCAGGTGCTCGGCCATATCGTCGAGAACCGGGTGGTGCAGGACAGCCTGCTGGAGCGCCTGCACGACAGCGATGTCGGCCTGCTGGCCAACGCGCGGCTGGAACAACTGCGCCGCTCTGGCGATGACTGGCTGCTGACCCTGGCCGATGGCCGGCGCTTGCGCGCGCCGCTGGTGGTCGCGGCCGATGGCGCCCATTCGGCCGTGCGGCGGCTGGCCGGTTGCGACACCCGCGAATGGGATTACCTGCACCACGCCATCGTGACCAGCGTGCGTTGCAGCGCCGGGCACCAGGCCACAGCCTGGCAGCGCTTCACCGATGAGGGGCCGCTGGCCTTCCTGCCGTTGACCCGAGGAGGCCAGCAAGACTGGTGCTCGATCGTCTGGTCGACCACGCCGGAGCAGGCCGAGCGGTTGATGGCGCTGGATGACGCTGCCTTCGTGCAGGCCCTGGAGCGGGCCTTCGAGGGGCGCCTGGGGAGCGTGCTGCAGGCCGACCCACGGGTGTGTGTACCGCTGCGTCAGCGCCACGCCAAGCGCTACGTGGAGCACGGCCTGGCGTTGGTGGGTGATGCGGCCCACACCATCCACCCCTTGGCCGGGCAGGGCGTCAACCTGGGGTTTCTGGATGCGGCGGTGCTGGCCGACGTACTGGGCAAGGCCTGCGAGCGTGGCGAACGGCTGGCGGACGTGAAGGTATTGAGCCGTTACGAGCGCCGGCGCATGCCGCATAACCTGGCGCTGATGGCGGCGATGGAAGGGTTCGAGCGGTTGTTCCAGGCCAACCCGCTGCCGTTGCGCTGGTTGCGCAACAGTGGGCTGAAGCTGGTGCAGCAGCTGCCCGAAGCCAAGGCGATGTTCGTGCGCCAGGCGTTGGGGCTGTCCGGGGATTTGCCGGAATTGGCCAAGGCTTGAGATGGCGGGGGCCGCTTTGCGCCCCCTCTGCAACATCCGGTAACGGCTCAAAGGATGAGCCAGAAAATGGGATTCACTACCATTTGCGCCTCTCATACCTTCCGAGGAGCGCTTTCCATGTTGCCACGCAAGCCCCTACTGGCCGCCCTGGCCCTGACTTTGTTCGGCGGCACCGCCCAGGCAGCGGAAGAAGTGGTGGTGTACTCCTCGCGCATCGATGAGCTGATCAAGCCGGTGTTCGATGCCTATACCGCCAAAACCGGCGTCAAGGTCAAGTTCATCACCGACAAGGAAGCGCCGCTGATGCAGCGCATCAAGGCCGAGGGCGACAATGGCGTGGCCGACCTGCTGCTGACCGTCGATGCCGGCAACCTGTGGCAGGCCGAGCAAATGGGCATCCTGCAGCCGATCAAGTCCGCCACCATCGACCAGAACATTCCGCCGCAGTACCGCGCCTCGTCCCATGATTGGACCGGCCTCAGCTTGCGCGCGCGCACCATCGTCTACTCCAGCGAGCGGGTCAAACCGGCAGAGTTGAGCACCTACGAGGCCCTGGCCGACAAGCAGTGGGAAGGCCGCCTGTGCCTGCGCACGGCGAAAAAGGTCTACAACCAGTCGTTGACCGCCACCCTGATCGAAACCCATGGCGAGGCGAAGACCGAGCAAATCGTCAAAGGCTGGGTCAACAACCTGTCCACCGATGTGTTCTCCGACGACAACGCGGTGATCCAGGCCATTGCGGCCGGCCAGTGCGACGTGGGCATCGTCAACACCTACTACTACGGCCGCCTGCACAAGCAGAACCCGCAGTTGCCGGTGAAGCTCTTCTGGCCCAACCAGGGCGACCGTGGCGTGCACGTGAACCTGTCGGGCATTGGCCTTAGCAAACATGCACCGCACCCCGAGGCAGCGACCAAGCTGGTGGAATGGATGACGGGCGAAGAAGCACAGAAACTGTTCGCCGACATCAACCAGGAATTCCCGGCCAACCCGAAGGTCAGGCCATCGGAAGAAGTGGCAGCGTGGGGCAGCTTCAAGGCCGACAGCATTCCGGTGGAAATTGCCGGCAAACGCCAGGCTGAAGCCATTCGCCTGATGGATCGGGCTGGCTGGAATTAAGCGCCGGGCTTTATCCTCTCGGGGCCTGAAAGGGCCTTTTCGCGGGCTCGCCCGCTCCCACAGGGACCGCTGTGGGAGCGGGCGAGCCCGCGAACGACCGCAAAGCGGTCGCAAACCAGCCATAGAGACATTCACCTTGTCCCACACCCCCCAACGCCGCTGGTACTTGCCGGTATCGCTGATCGCTGCTCTGGTGCTCCTGCCCCTCAGCGTGCTGCTGCTGTCGTGGCAATCCCTAGACGTGCAGATCTGGTCGCACCTGCTCGACACCCAGATGACTCGCCTGCTGGGCAATACCCTGGCGCTGGTGGTGGGTGTGGGCATCGGCGTCACCGTGTTGGGCGTCAGCCTGGCCTGGCTCACCAGCCTCTGTGAGTTCCCCGGCCGGCGCTGGCTGGACTGGGCGCTGGTGTTGCCGTTCGCCATACCTGCCTATGTGCTGGCTTTCGTGTTCGTCGGCTTGCTGGACTTCGCGGGCCCGGTGCAGACCGCACTGCGTGAGCTATTCGGCCCCATGCGCCTGCCCCGGGTGCGCTCTACCGGCGGGGTCATCATCGTGCTGGTGCTGGTGTTCTACCCCTATGTCTACCTGCTGGCGCGCACGGCGTTCCTGGCCCAGGGCAAAGGCTTGATGGAGGCTGCGCGGGTACTTGGGTTATCACCCTTGCAGGCCTTCTGGCGGGTGGCGCTGCCCATGGCGCGGCCGGCGATCGGCGCCGGTGTCGCCCTGGCGCTGATGGAAACCCTGGCCGATTTCGGCGCGGTGGCGGTGTTCAATTTCGACACCTTCACCACAGCCATCTACAAGACCTGGTACGGGTTTTTCAGCCTGTCCAGCGCAGCCCAGCTGGCCAGCCTGTTGCTGCTGGCGGTGATGCTGGTGCTGTACGGCGAGCGCCGTGCCCGCGGCGCCAGCCGCAGTGGCAACGAGCGGCCACGCGGGCAGGCGCTGTACCGCTTGCGCGGGCTGAAGGCGTTGCTGGCCAGCGGCTGGTGCCTGCTGGTGTTCGCCTGCGCCTTCGTCATCCCGCTGCTGCAACTGCTGGTGTGGTTCTGGCAGCGCGGGCGGCATGACCTGGACGAGCGCTATGTCGGCCTGGTGTCGCACACCTTGTACCTGGGCGCCATGGCCGCGCTGCTCACCGTGAGCGCGGCATTGCTGCTGGCCTTCGCCCGACGCCAGGCGCCGAGCGCCGGCATACGCGCCGGGGTTGGCCTGGCCAACCTGGGCTATGCCTTGCCCGGTTCGGTGTTGGCGGTGTCGATCATGCTGGCCTTCAGCTACCTGGACAACCAGTTGGTCATCCCGCTGTCCGGCTGGTTGGGCGGGGCCGGCAAACCGTTGCTGCTGGGCAGCCTGTCGGCCTTGCTGCTGGCTTACCTGGTGCGCTTTATCGCCGTGGCTTACGGGCCACTGGAAAGCAGCCTGGAGCGCATTCGGCCTTCTTTGCCCGAGGCTTCACGCAGCCTGGGTGTCGGCGGTGCCAGGTTGTTCCTCAAGGTTTACCTGCCGCTGTTGCTGCCGGGCGCCCTCAGCGCGGCCTTGTTGGTGTTTGTCGACGTACTCAAGGAAATGCCGGCCACCTTGCTGATGCGGCCGTTCGGTTGGGACACGCTCGCGGTGCGGGTTTTCGAGATGACCAGTGAAGGCGAATGGGCGCGAGCGTCATTGCCCGCCCTGACGCTGGTGCTGGTGGGCCTGTTGCCGGTCATCGGCCTGATCCGCCGTTCGGCCCGTCGACCCGGCCACAGTCACTGAGGGTGCCAGAGCGCGGGCTTGCGGCTACAATGCGCGGCATTCGCGCGGCGGGTGTCAAACAACAAGAGCTGACGCGCAACGTCATCGACCGCCGCCGCTTCGCCACGCCCGGAAGGAGAAACCCATGGGACAGCGCACGCTTTTGTACGACCTGCACCTGGCGCTAGGCGCCAAGACGGTCGATTTCGGTGGCTGGGACATGCCCCTGCACTATGGCTCGCAGGTCGAGGAGCACCATCAGGTGCGCAGCGATTGCGGGGTGTTCGATGTTTCCCACATGACCGTGATCGATGTCGATGGTCGCGATGCCACTGCCTGGTTGCAGCGTCTGCTGGCCAACGATGTGGCCCGCCTCGACGACACCGGCAAAGCGCTATACAGCCCGCTGTTGCAGGCGCAGGGCGGAGTGATCGACGACCTGATCGTATACCGCACGCAAGATGGCTATCGCCTGGTCACCAACGCCGCTACCCGCGCCAAGGTGCTCGGCTGGCTGCAGCAGCAGCGTGACGGTTTTGCCGTGGACTTCAAGGTCCGTCCCGACCTGGCCATCCTTGCCATCCAGGGCCCGCGTGCCCGAGAAAAGGTTGCGCCCCTGCTAAGCGCCGCGCGTGCCGCACTGATCCGCGAACTGCGCCCGTTCGAAGGCTTTGCCGAAGGCGACTGGTTCATTGCCCGCACCGGGTATACCGGTGAAGACGGCCTCGAGATCATCTTCCCTGGCGACCAGGCCGTGGGCTTCTTCAACGAACTGGTGGGTGCCGGCATTGCCCCCAGCGGCCTTGGCGCGCGCGATACCCTGCGCCTGGAAGCCGGCATGAACCTGTACGGCCAGGACATTGACGAGCAGCACACCCCGCTTACCTCCAACCTGGGCTGGAGCATTGCCTGGGAGCCTGCCGAGCGTGACTTCATTGGCCGCGCTGCCCTGTTGGCGGAAATCGAGCACGGTGTGCAGGAAAAACTGGTCGGCCTGGTACTGGAAGAGCGCGGCGTGCTGCGCGCCCATCAGGTCGTGCGTGTCGCCGGTATTGGCGAAGGGGAGATCACCAGTGGTAGTTTCTCGCCTACGCTGAGCAAGTCCATTGCCTTGGCGCGCGTGCCCATGGCCACCGGTGACCGGGCCGAGGTGGAAATTCGCGGCAAGTGGTACCCGGTGCGGGTGGTCAAACCGACCTTCGTGCGCCACGGCAAGATCCTGATCTGAACCATTATTTACCGGCGGGCGTACCGCTGAGCCAATCGAGGAATTCAAGACATGAGCAATATCCCCGCCGACCTGCGTTTCGCCGAAAGCCATGAGTGGGCCCGCCTGGAAGCCGACGGCAGCGTTACCGTGGGCATCAGCGACCACGCCCAGCAAGCCCTGGGTGACGTGGTGTTCGTCGAGCTTGCCGAAGTCGGCAAGGTGTTCGCCGCGGGCGACGCTGCCGGCGTGGTCGAGTCGGTCAAGGCCGCTTCGGACATCTACGCCCCGGTGGGTGGCGAAGTGATCGCGGTGAACGAAGAGCTGGCTGACAGCCCGGAGCAGCTCAACGAAGAGCCTTACGGGGCGTGGATCTTCAAGCTCAAGCCAAGCAACGGTGCCGAGCTGGACAAGCTGCTGGATGCTGCCGGTTACAAGGCTGCGATCGGCGAATAAGACCGCGTCGCCTGCTTCGCGGCTAAAGCCGCTCCTACAGGTATTGCATGGCCCTGCGTCTTGCGCGACCCCTTGTAGGAGCGGCTTTAGCCGCGAAGAGGCCGGACCTGCAAACAAGTTTCCCCGCACAACCGGCAATCCCTTCCTAGACTTGTAGTCTCCATGAGAGCTGTTCCAGGAAGAGAGCGTGGTCATGTCCCAGTCGCCGTCCCTGCATCAACTGCAAGAGCTCAACCCGTTCCTGCGTCGCCACCTGGGCCCGGATGCCGCCGAGCAGCAGGCCATGCTCAACGCTCTGGGCGTGGCGAGCCGCGCCGAGCTGATCGAGCAAACCGTTCCGCCAGGCATCCGCCTGAAGCGCCCCCTCGACCTGCCACCGGCACTCGACGAGCAAGCGGCCTTGGCCAAACTCGCGGGTTACGCCGCGCAAAACCAGGTATGGACCAGCCTGATCGGCATGGGCTACCACGGCACCATCACCCCCACGGTGATCCTGCGCAACGTGCTGGAAAATCCCGGCTGGTACACCGCCTACACGCCTTACCAGCCCGAAATAGCCCAGGGCCGGCTGGAGGCGCTGCTGAACTACCAGCAGATGGTCATCGACCTGACCGGGCTGGCCCTGGCCAACGCCTCGCTGCTGGACGAGGCGACTGCCGCCGCCGAGGCCATGGCCCTGGCCAAGCGGGTAGCGCGCAGCAAGAGCAACGCATTCTTCGCCGATGAGCACTGCCACCCGCAGACCCTGTCAGTGCTCAAGACCCGCGCCGAAGGCTTCGGCTTCGAACTGATCATCGATTCTGTGGATAACCTGAACACGCATGCGGTATTCGGCGCATTGCTGCAGTACCCCGATACCCACGGCGAGGTGCGCGACCTGCGCCCTCTGATCGAGCACTTGCATGGCCAGCACGCCCTGGCCTGCGTGGCTGCCGACCTGCTCAGCCTCGTACTGCTCACGCCGCCCGGCGAGCTGGGCGCCGATGTGGTGTTGGGTTCTAGCCAGCGCTTTGGTGTACCGATGGGTTACGGCGGGCCACATGCGGCGTATTTCGCCTGCCGCGACGACTACAAGCGGGCCATGCCCGGGCGCATCATCGGCGTGTCGCGTGATGCCCGTGGCAACACCGCGTTGCGCATGGCCCTGCAAACCCGCGAGCAGCATATCCGCCGTGAAAAGGCCAACTCCAACATCTGCACGGCGCAGGTACTGCTGGCCAACATCGCCGGCTTCTACGCGGTCTACCACGGCCCGCAAGGCCTGCAGCGCATTGCCCAGCGCGTGCACCGGCTGACGGCGATACTGGCGGCCGGCCTTGCGGCCAAAGGCATCAAGCGCCTCAACCAGCACTTCTTCGACACCCTTACCCTCGACGTGGGTGGCGCACAGGCCGCCATCATCGAGAGCGCTGAAGCCGCACAGATCAACCTGCGCATACTGGGCCGCGGCCACCTGGGCGTGAGCCTGGATGAAACCTGCAACGAGCACACAGTGCTGCGCCTGTTGGACATTTTCGTGGGGGTGGACCACGGGCTGGACATCGCCGCGCTTGACCAGTCGGCCCTGGCCGAAGGCATTCCGCCCAGCCTGGTGCGGCATTCGCCGTTCCTTGCCCACCCGGTGTTCAACCTGCACCACAGCGAAACCGAGATGCTGCGCTACCTCAAGCAGCTGGAGAACAAGGACCTGGCGCTGAACCAGTCGATGATCCCGCTGGGCTCCTGCACCATGAAGCTCAATGCTACCAGCGAGATGATCCCGATCACCTGGCCTGCTTTCGCTCAGTTGCACCCGTTCGCCCCGGCGGGGCAGGCCGTCGGGTACAAGGCGATGATCGACGAGCTGGAAAGCTGGCTGTGCACCATTACCGGCTTCGATGCCATCTGCATGCAGCCCAACTCTGGGGCCCAGGGTGAGTACGCTGGCCTGATGGCGATAACCCGCTACCACCGCAGCCGCCAGCAACCGCAGCGTACCTTGTGCCTGATCCCGTCGTCGGCACACGGCACCAACCCGGCGTCGGCACAGATGGCCGGCATGGAGGTGGTGATTGTCGATTGCGATCAGGACGGCAACGTCGACCTGGCAGACCTCAAGGCCAAGGCCGGTGCAGCCGGTGAGCGCCTGTCGTGCCTGATGATCACCTACCCCTCCACCCACGGCGTGTACGAAGAGGGCATTCGCGAAATCTGTGACGTGGTGCACCAGCACGGCGGCCAGGTGTACATGGACGGCGCCAACCTCAATGCCCAGGTGGGGTTGGCGCGCCCTGCCGACATTGGGGCCGATGTGTCGCACCTGAACCTGCACAAGACCTTCTGCATCCCCCACGGCGGCGGTGGTCCGGGCATGGGGCCGATCGGTGTTCGCGCTCATCTGCAACCCTTCGTCGCCAGCCACCCGGTGGTACCGGTCCCCGGCCTGGATCCGAACAACAGTGCGGTCAGCGCTGCGCCCTGGGGCAGCGCCAGCATTCTGCCGATCAGCTGGATGTACATTGCCATGATGGGCCCGCAACTGGCTGACGCCAGCGAGGTGGCGATCCTCTCTGCCAACTACCTGGCCAGCCAGCTGGCTGGGGCCTTCCCGGTGCTCTACCGCGGGCGTAACCAGCGCGTGGCGCATGAGTGCATACTCGACCTGCGGCCGTTGAAGGCGCTGACGGGAATCAGCGAGGAGGACGTGGCGAAGCGCCTGATGGACTATGGCTTCCATGCACCGACCATGTCGTTCCCGGTGCCGGGTACGCTGATGGTTGAACCGACCGAAAGTGAGTCCAAGGCCGAGCTGGACCGCTTTATCGAAGCGATGCTGGCGATTCGCGCGGAGATCGCGGACGTTCAGGATGGCAAGTGGCCGGCAGAGAACAGCCCGCTCAGGCATGCGCCGCATACTTTGGCCGATGTCCTGGGTATATGGGACAGGCCCTACAGCCTGGAGCAGGCGGTGGCACCAGCAGCGCATGTGCGCCAACACAAGTACTGGCCGGCGGTTAACCGGGTCGACAACGTGTATGGGGACCGCAACCTGTTCTGTGCCTGTGTGCCAGTGGAGGCCTATCGCTGAAACCGCTGTCAGCCGCGCCTGCAGGGGGGGATCGACTGGGCGCGCAGCGCGCGCCCCGGCGTTTTACTCGGCTACCGCATTCTTGGCCAAGATGGCATTGGCCAGCTCCATGTCCGAGGCCTGCAGCCCCGGGTTCTCGGCCCGCGCCTGGTGCATGGCGGCTTCCAGGAACGGCCCACGGATCGCACCTTCGCTGGCAACGAAGCTGCTGGCGTCGTCCTGCGCGGCGAGGACAAGCTTGTGGTCCCGCGACGTCAGGTAGGTCGACCCAGTCGTTGCTCCGGAAGAAATCACGTTACGCCAAAAGGTATCAGCCATGGCCGAGCCCACAGGCAGCGAGAGCAGGGCAGCGGCGGCAACGGCAGTTTTGAGACGCATGTTGAAACACCTCGAAGGGTGGGGGTTGAAGATGCGCCGTTGGATCTTTTCCAATGGGGCAAGTTCCTGCATGCCCGGGCTTTTCGTCAGCCGCAGACGCGCAGTACCTCATGCATGCAGGTCTGCCCAGTGGTCACCTTGGCCTCGCCACAACGACGAAGGTCCACCAGGCCATCGGCCAGGGCCTGTTGCCGCAGAACGGTCAGGTCGGCATCCCGGCCAATCAGCGCGCGCAGCTTGTCGCTGGGCTCGAGCAGTTCAAACAAACCGGTGCGGCCATGAAAGCCGGTGCCTCGGCAGGTACGGCAATGGGTGCAGGTATTCGCCTGGCAGTCCGGGCACAGGGTGCGCACCAGGCGCTGGGCCAGGACGCCGACCAGCGTCGCCTTGATCAGGTAGTCGGCCACGCCCAGTTCCTGCAAGCGGGTGATGGCCGCGCAGGCATCGTTGGTGTGCAGGGTAGACAGCACCAGATGCCCGGTCAGGGCGGCCTGTACCGCCACCAGGGCCGTTTCGCGGTCGCGAATTTCGCCGATCATGATGATGTCCGGGTCCTGACGCAGCAGGGCGCGTACCCCGGCGGCAAAACCAAGGTCCAGGGCGGGCTGCACTTGCAATTGGTTGAACGCCGGCTCCAGGCGTTCGATGGGGTCTTCGATGGTGCACAGGTTGACCTGTGGCGTGGCCAATAGCTTGAGGCTGGTATACAGCGTGCTGGTCTTGCCGGAGCCGGTGGGGCCGGTCACCAGGATGATGCCTTGGCGCTTGCCCAGCAGGCGCTGCCACTGGGCCAGTTGCTGGCCTTGCAGGCCGAGGCGGTCGAAGCCCTCGTGCAGTTGCTGCGGGTCGAACAGGCGCAGCACCAGCTTTTCGCCGTAGGCGGTTGGCAGGGTCGACAACCGTAGCTCGACCTCACCGCCGCCGGGCAGGCGGCTGTGCAGGCGGCCGTCCTGCGGCCGGCGCTTTTGCGCCACATCCATGCGCCCCAGGTGCTTGAGGCGGCTGACCAGTGCCAAGGTCACGCCGGCAGGAAAGGCGTACACGTTATGCAGCAGGCCGTCGATGCGGTAGCGCAACTGGCCCTGATCGCGGCGGGGTTCCAGGTGAATGTCGCTGGCACGTTGTTCGATAGCGTACTGCAGCAACCAGTCGACGATGTGCACGATGTGCGCGTCGTCGGCGCTGGCTTCGGCCTGGCGCTTGCCCAGTTCCAGCAGTTGCTCGAGTTCGCCCAGGCCGGCGGCCTGCTGGTATTGCGCGCCTTTTACCGACTGGGCGAGGTGCTGGAACGACTGCCCTGCCTGGCGGATCTGCAACGGGCTGGCCAGCACCCGACGAATCGGCCGGCCCAGGCTGCGGGCCAGGTCGGCCTGCCAGTCGTTCTGGTAGGGCTGGGCACTGGCGACGGTAACGCCGAGGGCGTCGGCTGCGACGATGAGGATGCCGTGGCGCTGGGCGAAGGCCGGCGCGATCAGGCCGCTGACTTGGGGCAGGTCGAGCTGCATGGGGTCGATGCGCAGGTAAGGCTGGCCGACCTTGCGGGCCAGCCATTGGCAAAGGTGCTCAAGGTCCAGCTGCTGGCCAGGCTGTTGGCGGTGTTCCAGGCTGCAGGCGGCGATCTGTTCGAGCGGATGGCAAGCGGGGTGGGCGGCGGCGTGATCGAGCACGTGCTGGGTGTCGTTGGCGTGCAGGTGCTGGTCGGCGACCAGGGCGGCGAGCACGCGTTCAAGGTCGAGGGTCATTGTGTGCGGGCTATGCATGCTGGGCGTCCGTGCCTGATCGGGAATGTGCCGGTCAGGCTAGCCGGGCGGGGCGCGGGCATCACGGGGGAAGGGTTTCGGGGTTTTACACGTACGGTGTAGAGGCATTCCGCGAGGCTACAGGCCAATGCCAGTCAGTTAAGTAATTTGGGGCCGCTTTGCGGCCCTTCGCGGGCACGCCCGCTCCCACAGGGGATCGCGCATTTCTTGAGTTCAGCGCCTAACGTGTGGGAGCGGGCGTGCCCGCGAAGGGCTGCAAAGCAGCCCCAGTAACGCTTAACTGACAGGCATTAGGCAGCCTTTATTCGCTATGATTTGACCATTTTGCCTGGCTGTCGAATTGAGCAATTCGTCAGCACCCACTATGGAGAAACAGCAATGCATAGCGAGCTGGACGCCTACGATCGGCGCATTCTTGAACTGCTGCAAGAGGACGCTTCGCTTTCCAGCGCGCAGATTGCCGAGCGTGTGGGCCTGTCACAGTCACCGTGCTGGCGGCGTATCCAGCGTTTGAAGGAGGAGGGGGTGATTCGTGGGCAGGTGACCTTGCTCGACCGCAAGAAGATCGGCCTGAACACCCAGATCTTCGCCGAGGTGAAGCTCAATGCCCACGGGCGCTCCAACTTCACCGAATTCACCGAGGCCATTCGCGGCTTCCCGGAGGTGCTGGAATGCTATGTGCTGATGGGCGCGGTGGATTTTTTGCTGCGCATCGTTACCTCGGATATCGAGGCCTATGAGCGGTTCTTCTTCGAAAAGCTGTCGAACGTGCCGGGGATTCAGGAAGTAAACTCGATTGTGGCGCTCTCAGAGATCAAGTCCACGACCAGCCTGCCGCTCAAGACCCGCTGACGTGGTTTCGTGTAGGAGCGGCCTTGCGTCGCGAAAGGGCCGCAAAGCGGCCCCGGCAGTATCTGCTTGAAGCGCAGATCCCGGGGGCGCTTCGCACCCCTTTCGCGACGCAAGGCCGCTCCTACAGGGCCGTATCAGGCCTTGAGCAGGTGCTTCCAGCCACGGCTTTGGTCAACTGCCCGTGCCTGGTCGATGCGTGCTTCCAGCACTTCATCGCTGATCGGCAGTTCGGCCAGCTCATGCAGCTTCTTCAGGTCGCCATACAGGCGGTCCATCTGCGGTGCTTCCAGCACCTGGCGGGCGTGGTGCAGCCAGGCCAGCAGTTGTTCGATGCGCGGCAGTTGCTCAGCCAGGTCTTCGGGGCGCTGGGTGTACAGCGGCAGCTTCAGTGCACGGCCTTCTTCACCCAGCAAATGGCCCATCCAGCTGGCCAGCTGCGCCTTGCCCTGGCGTTCGCCACGGCCCTTGCGTTCTACCGTCCAGGCGCGGGCCAGCAGCCAGCGTGAGGTTTCCAGCGAGAACTGGCCCCAGCGCACGTCTTCCAGCTCTTCGGCAAACTGCTCGGGCGCGGCGCGGCGGATGTCTTCGTCGTCGTTACCGGCCTGCACCAGCGGGCGCCAGTCTTCCAGCAGGGCGTCGAGGCTGCTGCGCAGTTCACGGGTAGCGGCACGCGGTGCGGCCTGGCCCAGGCTGGCGGTCAACGCGCGCAGTTCGCTCAGGCACTCGACCCAGTCCTGCAACAGGCGCCAGTGGCCATTGTGGCGGTACTGCTCGGCCAGGCGCTGGCTGCTGCCCAGCAGTTGCCAGGCCAGGGCGGCGTAGGCGTCGTCAACGGCCATTTCCGCGTCCAGCTCGGCACCTGGCAGGCCCAGCTCATAGCTGTCTGGCTCCAGCAGGCGATAGCCGCGCTCGGCCTTGCTGATGTCGCACGGCATCAACGGCAGGCTGGCGGCCAGCTCGGCGGCCAGTTCCAGCAGTGCCTGCGGCTCACCTTCGCGCAGCTCCAGTTCCAGCTCGCAGATGGCTTCCTTGCGCTTGCCGGCGACCACGAAGCCTTGGTCCAGCGCGGCCTCGATCACCACCTTGCTTTTGCCACGGCCCCAGGCGATTTCGGCGAACTCGCGGGTGAAGTCCGTGGTGAACAGTGGCTTGATGGTCTTTTTGTCCAGGCCGGCCAGTTGTTCGGGCCAGCAGGTGGCATCGAGCTTTTTCAGGTCCAGCTTGGGCTTGTCCAGGTTCCACTCGTACTCATTGCGCTCCGACAGGCCCGCTACGCTCTGGCCGCGGCACTTGAGGGTCTGGATGACCACATCGCCATCGCGACGCAGGCGCAGGGCCACGCGGGCAGCAGACAGCTCACGCTCGGCAGTGTCGAAGTACTGGTTGGTCAGTTCGCGGGTCTGCCAGCCGGACTTGTTGCGCTTTTTCAGCAGAGGGTGCTCGCGCAGGGCGGCAAGGGTCTCGCGGCTGGCGCGTAGCTTGAGTTCGGTTTCTTTGTGCATCACAGACTCGAAGGAGGGGGCGTGGTTGGCAAGGAGTTTACAGCAGTCGGCTGTGATCTGTTGGGTCGTGGTGGCTTCTTCGCGGGCTCGCCCGCTCCCACAGGCAAAGCGCAGCCCTTGAAGGCATTGAAATCCCTGTGGGAGCGGGCAAGCCCGCGAAGAAGCCCACACGGTTGCCCTGCGAACGAATGGCATTGCTATGATGGGCAACGCTTCCGAGGAGTACGCGCATGCCGTTGCCGACGCTGAAAGACCAGTTTGCCGCCTTGATCGCTGCGCCTTCGGTCAGTTGCACCCAACCGGCGCTGGACCAGTCCAATCGTCAGGTCATCGACCTGCTGGCCGGCTGGCTGGGCGACCTTGGCTTCAAATGCGATATCCAGCAGGTCAGCCCCGGCAAGTTCAACCTGCTGGCCAGCCGCGGCACAGGCCCGGGCGGCCTGGTGCTGGCGGGGCACAGCGACACCGTGCCCTACGACGAACAACTGTGGCGCAGTGACCCGCTGAAGCTGACAGAGACCGATGGACGCTGGGTTGGCCTGGGCAGTTGCGACATGAAAGGCTTCTTTGCCCTGATCATCGAAGCCGTCATTCCGCTGCTGGAGCACGATTTCAAGCACCCCCTGCTGATCCTCGCCACCTGTGACGAAGAAAGCTCCATGTCTGGTGCCCGCGCCCTGGCCGAGGCTGGCCAGCCGTTGGGGCGAGCGGCGGTGATCGGCGAACCGACCGGGCTGCGGCCGATCCGCATGCACAAGGGCATCCTCATGGAGCGCATCGATATCCTGGGGCGCAGCGGCCATTCCTCGGACCCAAGCCTGGGCCACAGCGCCATGGAGGCCATGCACGCGGTCATGGGCGAGCTGATGGGCCTGCGCCAGCAATGGCAGCAAACCTACCGCAACCCACAGTTCAGCGTGCCCACCCCGACCATGAACTTTGGCTGCATCCACGGCGGCGACAACCCAAACCGTATCTGCGGCCAGTGCGCACTGGAGTTCGACCTTAGGCCTTTGCCGGGCATGGATGCCGAGCAGTTGCGGGCGGCCATCCGCGAGAAACTGCAGCCGCTGGCCGAGCGCCACGAGGTCCGTATCGACTACGCACCGCTGTTCCCGGAGGTGCCGCCGTTCGAGCAGGCGGCCGACGCCGAGCTGGTGCAGGTAGCCGAACGCCTGACCGGCCATCGCGCCGAAGCGGTGGCGTTCGGCACCGAAGCACCTTATCTTCAGCAGCTGGGTTGCCAGACTATCGTGTTGGGCCCCGGCGACATCGCCTGCGCCCACCAGCCCGGCGAATACCTTGAAATGTCACGAATCGAGCCTACCGTGCGTCTATTGCGTGACCTGATCCGGCACTATTGCCTGCACTAAACGTCAATCGTACTGATTCGTTCCTGCCTAGAGGAGACCGCGCGTGACCGCAAGCCTGTTCCGACGATGATCCTGAACGCCCCGTGTATCGCCGTTCTCCGTCCACTTATTCACAGGCCCTGTCATGCCCGATTACGTCAACTGGCTGCGTCATGCCTCCCCGTACATCAATGCCCATCGCGACTGCACCTTCGTGGTCATGCTGCCTGGCGATGGGGTAGAGCACCCCAACTTCGGCAATATCGTCCACGACCTGGTGCTGCTGCACAGCCTTGGCGTGCGCCTGGTACTGGTGCACGGCTCGCGCCCGCAGATCGAAAGCCGTCTGGCTGAGCGCGGCCTGACGCCGCATTACCACCGCGGCCTGCGCATCACCGATGCCGCCACCCTGGACTGCGTGATCGACGCTGTCGGCGCCCTGCGCCTGGCCATCGAGGCGCGCCTGTCGATGGACATCGCGGCCTCGCCGATGCAGGGCTCGCGCCTGCGCGTGGCGTCCGGCAACCTGGTCACCGCACGGCCGATCGGTGTGCTCGAAGGGGTGGACTACCACCACACCGGCGAAGTGCGCCGGGTCGACCGCAAGGGCATCAGCCGCCTGCTCGACGAGCGCTCCATCGTGCTGTTGTCGCCTTTGGGCTACTCACCCACCGGTGAGATCTTCAACCTGGCCTGCGAGGACGTCGCTACCCGCGCGGCCATCGACCTGGGTGCCGACAAGCTGCTGCTGTTCGGCGCCGAGCCAGGTTTGCTGGACGCAGACGGCAAGCTGATACGCGAGCTGCGCCCACAACAGGTGGCCCCGCACCTGCAGCGGCTGGGCAGCGATTATCAGGGCGAGTTGCTGGATGCTGCGGCTGAAGCCTGCAAAGGCGGTGTGGCGCGCAGCCACATCGTCAGTTATGCCGAAGACGGCGCCCTGCTGACCGAGCTGTTCACCCGCGGCGGGGGTGGCACGCTGGTGTCGCAGGAGCAGTTCGAGGTGGTGCGCGAGGCGACCATCGAAGACGTCGGTGGCTTGCTCGACCTGATCAGCCCGCTGGAAGAGCAGGGCATCCTGGTGCGTCGCTCGCGCGAGGTGCTGGAACGTGAGATCGAGCAATTCAGTGTGGTCGAGCGCGAAGGTATGATCATCGCCTGTGCGGCGCTGTACCCGATTGCTGATTCCGAGGCCGGCGAGCTGGCGTGCCTGGCGGTCAACCCGGAGTACCGCCATGGTGGGCGGGGCGACGAATTGCTGGAGCGCATCGAGAGCCGTGCGCGGCAAATGGGCTTGACTACCCTGTTCGTGCTTACTACTCGTACTGCGCACTGGTTCCGCGAACGTGGCTTTGCGCCGAGTGGCGTGGAGCGTCTGCCGGCAGCGCGGGCTTCGCTGTACAACTACCAGCGTAATTCGAAGATTTTCGAGAAGTCTTTGTAAACCTGTACCGGCCCTATCGCCGGCAAGCCGACTCCCACAGGGAAAGCGCCAGCCCTGAAGGTTGTGCAGTACCTGTGGGAGCTGGCTTGCCGGCGATAGGGCCGCAAAGCGGCCCCGGCAATCTCAGCGTGTTACAGAACATATTGGGGGCGCTTCGCACCTTTTTCGCGACAAAAGGCCGCTCCCGCAATGGGGGCGGCGTTTTGTTTACACGGTATGCAGGTGCCAGTTGTATTCAGTGTGGTCGAGCGCGAAGGCATGATCATCGCCTGTTCGTGCTTACTACCCGTACTGCGCACTGGTTTCGCGAACGTGGCTTTGCGCCGAGTGGCGTGGAGCGGCTGCCGGCAGCGCGGGCTTCGCTGTACAACTACCAGCGTAATTCGAAGATTTTCGAGAAGTCTTTGTAAACCTGTACCGGCCCTATCGCCGGCAAGCCGGCTCCCACAGGGAAAGCGCCAGCCCTGAAGGTTGTGCAGTACCTGTGGGAGCTGGCTTGCCGGCGATAGGGCCGCAAAGCGGCCCCGGCAATCTCAGCGTGTTACAGAACATCTTGGGGGCGGCGTTTTGTTTACACGGTATGCAGATACCAGTTGTACTCGAGGTCGGAGATCGAGTGTTCGAACTCCTCCAGCTCGCTCTCCTTGCACGCGACGAAGATGTCGATGTACTTCGGATCGATGTACTTGTTCAGAATCTCGCTGTCGTCCAGCTCACGCAGGGCATCGCGCAGGTTGTTCGGCAAGCTCTGCTCAAGTTGCTCGTACGAGTTGCCTTCGATCGGCGCGCCAGGCTCGATCTGGTTGGTCAGGCCGTGGTGCACGCCCGCCAGCACGGCAGCCATCATCAGGTACGGGTTGGCGTCGGCACCGGCCACGCGGTGCTCGATGCGCACGGCATCGGCCGAGCCGGTCGGTACGCGCAACGCCACGGTACGGTTGTCCAGGCCCCAGCTTGGCGCGTTCGGTACGTAGAACTGCGCACCGAAACGGCGGTAGGAGTTGACGTTCGGGCAGAGGAACGCCATGGACGCTGGCAGGGTCTCGAGCACACCGCCGACAGCGTGACGTAGCGCGGCGTTCTGCTCGGGATCCTCGCTGGTGAAGATGTTGTTGCCATCTTTGTCCAGCACGGAAATGTGTACATGCAGGCCGTTGCCCGCCTGGCCCGGGTAGGGCTTGGCCATGAAGGTGGTGTCCATTTCATGGTCGTACGCAATGTTCTTGATCAAGCGCTTGAGCAGTACCGCGTAGTCGCAGGCCTTGAGCGGGTCTGGCACGTGGTGCAGGTTGACTTCGAACTGCGCCGGGGCGCTTTCCTTGACGATGGCGTCGGCCGGGATGCCTTGTTCCTTTGCGCCTTCGAGGATGTCCTGCAGGCAGTCGGCATATTCGTCGAGGTCGTCGATCAGGTACACCTGGGTCGACTGCGGGCGTTTGCCCGAGATTGGCGAGCGCGGTGGCTGTGGGCGGCCGTTCACGTTCTCCTGGTCGATCAGGTAGAACTCCAGCTCGAACGCGGCGCAGATGGTCAGGCCCATGTCGGTGAACTTGCTCACCACCTGGCGCAGCACTTCGCGCGGGTCGGCGAAGAACGGCTCGCCTTCCAGCTCGTGCATGGTCATCAGCAGCTGGGCAGTGGGGCGCTTTTGCCACGGTTCGTTACAGAGTGTGTCTGGGATCGGATAGCAGATGCGGTCGGCATCGCCGATATCCAGGCCCAGGCCAGTGCTTTCGACGGTGGAACCGTTGATGTCGAGGGCGAAGAGGGAGGCCGGCAAGTTGATGCCTTTCTCGTAAACCTTGTGGAGGCTGGTGCGCTCTATGCGCTTGCCGCGCACCACACCATTCATATCTGCAATCAGAAGGTCAACGTAGAGAACCTCAGGATGTTCCTTAAGGAACGCGTTCGCTTCGTTAAGCTGAACGGCACGCGGGGGTACCGACATGATGCAACACCTTTGTTGTTAAAAATATCAATCAAGGGGGGCTTGCAAGACCAGTCAACCGAAAAGCCATACTGATGTCAAGCCAACCCCATGATGCCCTGAAATGGCCCATCTACGGCAGATTTGCTGCAAATCGGGGCATGGCATTATCCGCTATTTCCGCGGTAAAGAGCTATCTCAAGCGTGCCGTGTTTTATTTTTTACGCGGGTGTTGTGTAAAAAAATGAACAAGGCTAAGCTCGGTCTCAACCCAGAACACAATAATACGAGGGTCACATGGTCCGCTTGCCGCGACCTGAAAGCACTGCGTGCGCAGTGCCATCGGGTACTTCCGCCGTTCATGCAAGCTGCGTCGCTGTTGCTGCCGCCCTGGCCGCAATAATTGACGTTTGGCGTTCCTGGACCTGCCCTCGCAGCGGCTTGCCGCCCTTCGTTTCATCTTCCTGCCTTTTGAACTCATTTCGGATACCGCTGATTTCAGTGTATCCACTGTGGCTCTGCGCGGGGGTTTTTGCTTTAGCAATCTTCTCCATCCAGAATCAAGTCGCGGACCACCTTACCTCCTGAGGTATTTATGAGTAACAACCTCGACCAGCTCACCGATTGGTTGAAAGAGCACAAGATCACCGAAGTCGAATGCATGATCAGTGACCTGACCGGCATCACGCGCGGCAAGATTTCGCCTACCAACAAATTCATCGCCGAAAAGGGCATGCGCCTGCCCGAGAGCGTGCTGCTGCAGACCGTGACCGGCGACTACGTCGACGACGACATCTATTACGAATTGCTCGACCCGGCCGATATCGACATGATCTGCCGCCCTGACGAGAACGCCGTGTTCCTCGTGCCGTGGGCCATCGAGCCGACCGCGCAGGTGATCCACGACACCTACGACAAGAAAGGCAACCCGGTCGAACTGTCGCCGCGCAACGTGCTGAAGAAAGTACTCAAGCTCTACGCCGACAAGGGCTGGCAACCGATCGTCGCGCCGGAAATGGAGTTTTACCTCACCAAGCGCAGTGAAGACCCTGACTTCCCGCTGCAGCCGCCGGTGGGCCGTTCCGGTCGCCCGGAAACCGGCCGACAGTCGTTTTCTATCGAAGCGGCGAACGAATTCGACCCGTTGTTCGAAGACGTATACGACTGGTGCGAGCTGCAGCAACTGGACCTCGACACGCTGATCCACGAAGACGGCACGGCGCAGATGGAAATCAACTTCCGTCATGGCGACGCCCTGCACCTGGCCGACCAGATCCTGGTGTTCAAGCGCACCATGCGCGAAGCAGCGCTCAAGCACAACGTGGCGGCCACCTTCATGGCCAAGCCGATGACCGGCGAGCCGGGCAGTGCCATGCACCTGCACCAGAGCGTGGTCGACGTGGCCACGGGCAAGAACATCTTCAGCAATGCAGACGGCAGCATGAGCGAACTGTTCCTGCACCACATTGGCGGCTTGCAGAAATTCATCCCCGAGGCGCTGCCGCTGTTCGCCCCCAACGTCAATTCCTTCCGCCGCTTCCTGCCCGACACATCGGCGCCGGTCAACGTGGAGTGGGGCGAAGAAAACCGCACCGTCGGCTTGCGTGTACCGGATGCCGGCCCGCAGAGCCGCCGGGTCGAGAACCGCCTGCCGGGCGCTGACGCCAATCCCTACCTGGCCATCGCCGCCAGCCTGCTGTGTGGCTACATCGGCATGGTCGAAGGTATCGAAGCCAGTGCGCCGGTGCAGGGCCGTGGTTACGAACGGCGCAACCTGCGCCTGCCACTGACCATCGAAGATGCCCTGGAGCGCATGGAGAACAGCCGCGCGCTGGTGCAGTACCTGGGCAAGAAATTCATTACCGGCTATGTCGCCACCAAGCGCGCCGAGCACGAGAACTTCAAACGTGTAATCAGCTCCTGGGAGCGTGAGTTCCTGCTGTTTGCTGTCTGATCAACCCTGGCGCCGCAGGTGCGCGGCGGCCGAACTACGGAGAAGCCCATGAGCGTCAACAACCCGCAAACCCGTGAATGGCAAGCCCTGAGCGGGGAGCATCACCTGGCACCTTTCAGCGACTACAAGCAGCTGAAAGAGAAGGGGCCACGCATCATCACCATGGCCCAAGGTGTGCATTTGTGGGACAGCGAGGGGCACAAGATTCTCGATGGCATGGCCGGCCTGTGGTGCGTGGCCGTGGGCTATGGCCGCGAAGAGCTGGTGCAGGCGGCAGAGAAGCAGATGCGTGAACTGCCGTACTACAACCTGTTCTTCCAGACCGCCCACCCGCCGGCGCTGGAGCTGGCCAAGGCGATCACCGAGGTGGCGCCGCAAGGCATGACCCATGTGTTCTTCACCGGCTCCGGCTCCGAAGGCAACGACACGGTGCTGCGTATGGTCCGCCATTACTGGGCGCTGCAGGGCAAGCCGCAGAAGCAGACCATCATCAGCCGCATCAACGGTTACCACGGTTCGACTGTCGCCGGCGCGAGCCTGGGTGGCATGAGCGGCATGCACGAGCAGGGTGGCCTGCCGATTCCGGGCATCGTGCACATCCCGCAGCCGTACTGGTTCGGCGAAGGCGGCGACATGACGGCGGACGAATTCGGGGTGTGGGCTGCCGAACAGCTGGAGCAGAAAATTCTGGAGGTCGGCGAGGACAACGTTGCCGCGTTCATCGCCGAGCCCATCCAGGGGGCCGGCGGCGTGATCATCCCGCCTGAGACCTACTGGCCGAAGGTGAAGGAGATTCTGGCCCGTTACGACATCCTGTTCGTCGCCGACGAAGTGATCTGCGGTTTCGGCCGGACCGGCGAGTGGTTCGGTTCCGACTACTACGGGCTGCAGCCCGACCTGATGACCATCGCCAAGGGCCTGACCTCCGGGTACATCCCCATGGGCGGGGTGATCGTGCGGGACACCGTGGCCAAGGTCATCAGCGAAGGGGGTGAGTTCAACCACGGTTTCACCTATTCGGGCCACCCGGTGGCCGCCGCCGTAGGCCTGGAAAACCTGCGCATCCTGCGCGACGAGCACATCGTCGAGAAGGCGCGCATGGAAGCGGCACCGTATTTGCAAAAGCGTTTGCGTGAGCTGCAGGACCACCCGCTGGTGGGCGAGGTACGCGGCCTGGGCCTGCTTGGCGCGATCGAGCTGGTGAAGGACAAGGCCACCCGCAGCCGTTACGAAGGCAAGGGTGTGGGCATGATCTGCCGCAACTTCTGTTTCGAAAACGGCCTGATCATGCGCGCCGTGGGTGACACCATGATCATCGCGCCGCCGCTGGTGATCAGCCATGCAGAGATTGATGAGCTGGTAGAAAAGGCGCGCAAATGCCTGGACCTGACACTCGAAGCGATTCGGTGAGCGTTTGCTAGGCTAGCGAAGTGACATTAAGTCGTTACCAGGCCCTGCTTTCCTTGATACAGGGCCCGGTAACTTGCCAGACTAGCGACTGTTTCAGTCGCCGCACGCTCTGCACCGTGGGTTCTGGCAGCTGAACGGAAGGCTAAACAAAAATTCTGGAGCATTACGCATGAAGAAAATGGGCAAGACGTTGCTGGCCGCCGCCCTGATGGGCGCCATGGCCTCCGCTGTTCAGGCTGAAGACAAGGTGTTGAACGTCTACAACTGGTCGGACTACATCGCTCCGGACACCATCGCCAAGTTCGAAAAGCAGACAGGCATCAAGGTCAAGTACGACGTCTTCGACAGCAACGAAACCCTCGAGGCCAAGTTGCTGGCTGGCAAGTCGGGCTACGACATCGTGGTGCCATCCAACAACTTCCTGGCCAAGCAGATCAAGGCTGGTGTGTACGAAGAGCTGGACCGCTCCAAGCTGCCGAACTGGAAAAACCTCGACCCCGACCTGCTCAAGGCCGTGGGCGATGCCAGTGACAAGGGCAACAAGCACGCCTTCCCGTACATGTGGGGCTCGATCGGCATCGGCTACAACCCGGAGAAGGTCAAGGCCGCGCTGGGTGTGGACAAGATCGACTCGTGGGACGTGGTGTTCAAGCCAGAGAACATCGCCAAGCTCAAAAGCTGCGGCGTGAGCTTCCTCGACGCGCCGACCGAAATGCTGCCGGCCGCGCTGCACTACCTGGGCCTGCCGACCGATAGCACCAAGAAGGATGACCTGAAGGCTGCCGAGGACCTGTTCCTCAAGATCCGCCCTTCGATCACCTACTTCCACTCGTCCAAGTACATTGGCGACATGGCCAACGGCAACATCTGCGTGGCCGTTGGCTACTCGGGTGACCTGGAGCAGTCCAAGGCCCGTGCCCATGAAGCCGGCGACAAGGTCAAAGTGGACTACGTGATTCCGAAAGAAGGCGCCGGTACTTTCTACGACATGGTCGCCATCCCCAAGGATGCCGAGCATAAAGACGCTGCCTACCAGTTCATGAACTTCCTGATGCAGCCGGAAATCATGGCTGAAATCACCAACGCCGTGCGCTTCCCGAACGGTAACCAGGCCGCGACCCCGTTGGTCGACAAAGACATCACCAGCGACCCGAGCATCTACCCGCCTGCCGACGTGAAGAAAAAGCTGTACGCGATCGCCGCGCCTGATGCTTCGGTACAGCGTGTGATCACCCGCAGCTGGACCAAGATCAAATCGGGCAAATAAGCCCGGTGGCAGTACCTCCGGGCCGGTAAATGCCGGCCCAGAGGCTTTGAAAGGCAATTGTTCATTGCGGCATCGAAGCTGCGAAGGTAAGTTGCGCGCCGGTTTTGCGTGTGCGGCAGCATTGTCGCTACCCAGGCACTGATTGTGAGGACCACCCACTTGTCTATTTCTGTATTCCGCAAGGCCTTGCTGGCCGGCGCGGGCCTGACGCTGGCATGCAGCGTCCAAGCGGCGCCAACGGTGCACTTCTATAACTGGTCCGACTACATCGGCCCGACCACACTCGCGGACTTCGAGAAAGCCACGGGCATCAAGCCCGTGCAGGATGTGTTCGACTCCAACGAAACCCTGGAAGGCAAGCTGCTGGCCGGTAATACCGGCTACGACGTGGTCGTGCCGTCCAACCATTTCCTCGGCAAGCAGATCAAGGCGGGCGCGTTCCAGAAGCTCGACAAGAGCCTGCTGCCCAACTATTCGAACCTCGACCCGGCGCTGATGAAGCGTCTGGAAAAGAACGACCCGGGCAACCAGTACGCGGTGCCCTACCTGTGGGGCACCAACGGCATCGGCTACAACGTCGACAAGGTGAAAGCCGCGCTAGGCGTGGACACCATCGACTCGTGGGCCGTGCTGTTCGAGCCCGAGAACATGAAGAAGCTGTCCAAGTGCGGGGTAGCCTTCCTCGACTCGGCGGACGAAATGCTCCCGGCGGTGCTCAACTACATGGGCCTGAACCCCAACAGTACCAACCCCAAGGATTACGCCAAGGCCGAGCAGAAGCTGCTGGCCGTGCGCCCTTACGTGACCTACTTCCATTCGTCCAAGTACATCACCGACCTGGCCAATGGCGACATCTGTGTCGCGGCGGGCTTCTCGGGTGATGTGTTCCAGGCCAAGGCCCGCGCTGAAGAAGCGAAGAAGGGCGTGAACCTGGCTTACGCCATTCCCAAGGAGGGCGGCAACCTCTGGTTCGATGTACTGGCGATTCCCAAGGACGCCAGGAACGTCAAAGAGGCGCATGCCTTCATCAACTATTTGCTGAAACCTGAGGTTATCGCCCAGGTCAGTGATTACGTCGGTTACGCCAACCCGAACCCCAAGGCTGGCGACCTGATGGACCAGGCCGTGAGGACTGACGCCGCGGTTTACCCACCGCAGGAAGTGCTGGACAAGATGTTCGTCAATTCAGAGTTGCCACCCAAGGTGCAACGGCTGATGACCCGCAGCTGGACCAAGGTCAAGTCGGGCAAGTAACAATCCAGACCCGCGCCGGCGCCTGCCAGGCAGGCCGCGCGGGCACAAAAATCTTGTTGGGAGTTTCACTCATGGCAGTTGCCTCCGGTGCCTATAAAAAAGCCCTCGAGGGTGGCCAGCAACCCAAGCAGGTGCTGGTCAAGATCGACCGGGTCACGAAAAAATTCGACGAAACCGTAGCCGTGGACGATGTGTCCCTGGAAATCCGCAAGGGCGAGATCTTCGCCCTGCTCGGTGGCTCCGGTTCCGGCAAGTCCACCTTGCTGCGCATGCTGGCAGGCTTCGAACGCCCGACCGAAGGGCGGATCTACCTCGATGGCGTCGACATCACCGACATGCCGCCGTACGAGCGGCCGATCAACATGATGTTCCAGTCGTACGCCTTGTTCCCGCACATGAGCGTGGCGCAGAACATCGCCTTCGGCCTGCAGCAGGACAAAATGCCCAAGGCCGAGATCGACGCCCGCGTGGCCGAGATGCTCAAGCTGGTGCACATGACCCAGTACGCCAAGCGCAAGCCGCACCAGCTGTCTGGCGGCCAGCGCCAGCGCGTGGCCCTGGCCCGCTCGCTGGCCAAGCGCCCGAAGCTGCTGCTGCTTGACGAGCCAATGGGTGCGCTGGACAAGAAACTGCGCTCGCAGATGCAGCTGGAGCTGGTCGAGATCATCGAGCGCGTGGGGGTGACCTGCGTGATGGTGACCCACGACCAGGAAGAGGCCATGACCATGGCTCAGCGCATCGCCATCATGCACCTGGGCTGGATTGCCCAGATCGGCTCGCCGGTCGATATCTACGAAACGCCTACCAGCCGCCTGGTGTGTGAGTTCATCGGCAACGTCAACCTGTTCGAAGGCGATGTGGTCGACGACGCCGAGGGTTACGCGATCATTGCCAGCCCGGAATTGGAGCGCAAGATCTACGTTGGCCACGGCATCACCACCTCGGTGGAAGACAAGCACATCACCTATGCCCTGCGCCCGGAGAAACTGCTGGTGACCACCAAGCAGCCGGAGTTCGAGCACAACTGGTCGCGTGGCAAGGTGCACGATATCGCCTACCTGGGTGGCCACTCGGTGTTCTACGTCGAGCTGCCCAGCGGCAAGGTGGTCCAGTCGTTCGTCGCCAACGCCGAGCGCCAAGGCGCGCGGCCGACCTGGGGCGATGAAGTGTATGTGTGGTGGGAAGACGACAGCGGCGTGGTACTGCGGTCATGAAACTGCGCAAGCTCAAGCGAGCCTTCCAGCGCATAACCCCGGAGGGGCGGCACCTGGTAATCGGCGTGCCGTTCATCTGGCTGTTCCTGTTCTTCATGCTGCCGTTCTTCATCGTGCTGAAGATCAGCTTCGCCGAAGCCGACGTGGCGATCCCGCCCTACACCGAGATCTACACCTACGTCGAAGACAAGATCCAGCTGGTCCTGAACCTGGCCAACTACGGCTTGCTGACCGAGGATGAGCTGTATATTTCCGCTTACCTGGGTTCGCTGAAAATGGCGTTCTTCAGCACCCTGCTGTGCCTGCTGATCGGCTACCCGATGGCCTACGCCATTGCCAACGCCAAGAAGGAAACGCAGACGGTCCTGCTGTTGCTGATCATGATGCCGACCTGGACGGCGATCCTGATCCGCGTCTACGCCTGGATGGGCATTCTCAGCAACAACGGGCTGCTCAATGGCTTCCTGATGTGGACGGGGCTGATCGACCAGCCGTTGCAGATCCTCAACACCAACCTGGCGGTGTACATCGGCGTGGTCTATTCGTACCTGCCGTTCATGATCCTGCCGCTGTTCGCCAACCTGGTGAAGCACGACCCGTCGCTGCTGGAGGCCGCTTCGGACCTGGGTTCGAGTACCTTCAACAGCTTCTGGAAGATCACTGTGCCGCTGTCGAAGAACGGCATCATCGCCGGCTGCATGCTGGTGTTCATCCCGGTGGTGGGCGAGTTCGTCATCCCTGAGCTGCTCGGCGGCCCGGAAACCCTGATGATCGGCAAGGTGCTGTGGCAAGAGTTCTTCAACAACCGTGACTGGCCGGTGGCTTCTGCCCTGGCGGTAGTGATGCTGGCGATCCTGATCGTGCCCATCCTGCTGTTCAACCGTAGCCAGGCCAAAGAGATGGAGGGCCGCGCATGAAACGCTTCAGTTTCTCCAAGCTGATGCTGGTGCTGGGCTTGCTGTTCATCTACCTGCCGATGCTGATCCTGGTGATCTACTCGTTCAACGCCTCCAAGCTGGTGACGGTGTGGGGCGGCTGGTCGGTGAAGTGGTATGTCGGCCTGCTCGACAACACCCAACTGATGGGTTCGGTGATGCGCTCGCTGGAAATTGCCTGCTACACGGCGGTGGCAGCGGTGGCGCTGGGGACCTTGGCCGCGTTCGTGCTGACCCGCGTCACCCGCTTCAAGGGCCGCACGCTGTTCGGCGGCCTGGTCACCGCACCGTTGGTAATGCCCGAGGTGATCACCGGCCTGTCGCTGTTGCTGCTGTTCGTAGCCATGGCGCAAATGATCGGCTGGCCGCAGGAGCGTGGCATCGTCACCATCTGGATCGCCCATACCACGTTCTGCGCCGCGTATGTGGCGGTGGTGGTGTCGGCGCGCCTGCGTGAGCTGGACTTGTCGATCGAGGAAGCGGCGATGGACCTGGGTGCCAAGCCTTGGAAGGTGTTCTTCCTGATCACCATCCCGATGATCGCGCCATCGCTGGCGGCGGGGGGCATGATGTCGTTCGCGCTGTCGCTGGACGACCTGGTATTGGCCAGCTTCGTTTCCGGGCCTGGCTCGACCACCTTGCCGATGGAAGTGTTCTCGGCGGTGCGCCTGGGTGTGAAACCCGAGATCAACGCCGTGGCCAGCCTGATTCTGCTGTCGGTGTCGCTGGTGACCTTCTTTGTCTGGTTCTTCAGCCGCCGTGCCGAAGAGAACCGCCGCCGGGCGATTCAGCAGGCGATCGAAGAGGGTGCAGCAGCGAACGCTTCACAGCCGCAGGTCAAGCGCCCGACGCAAGTGGCTGCGTCGGCCTGACTGTGGGTTGTCGTGGCGGTCGGGGCCCTATAAGCCCGCTCACTCAGGGTAGTGTGCGGTATTGAGAACCGCGCAGGAACTGTTGGGGCGGGCAGGTACGAGCGCCACACACGTGGCGCACGACCTTCACCGTCGAGCACTGCCAGCAATGCTACGCAACTCACTTACTGGGTGCAGGAGGGTTCTGCATGCGCGCCAATCGCGCTAGGCGGGTCTTCATCTGACATCTCAATGTCGTCGTCCAGGCGGTTCGCCTGTGCGAATTGCCGTTATATGTTCTGCCTGATTATCCAGGCCCTGGGGGGCCTGGTGCCTAGTCGGCTGCGGGTTGTAGTTAAGTTGACTTCTGGCCACTAAAGAAGCGTATGTGGGGGGAGGCTCTGCGAAGTTGTGACCGTCTTCGAAGAGTTCATCGTATGCTGGCGGGGGACCATCCTCTGAGGGAAGGTTACGAGCTGAGGGAAGGTTACGAGCTGTGGGAAGGTTAAGAGCTGTGGGACCACTCTCTGGGGAACGGTTAGGAGGTATTCCGTGTAAAGGTTGATTAAATAACGTTGCCGCCGCTCGTTGGGCATTTCTTGTTGACAACAGGTCTATTGCTTGCATGGATAGGATAAACCCACCGCCAGCAATTAAAATGCCTCCCAGTATTTTCATTGAAGTGCTATTTTTTCCGTTCTCTGCCGCCAGTATCACACTCCCTACAATCACGGAGGTTGCTCCTATAACCGACACCAGGGTAGATCCTGGACCATAGGCGTGCCCCGTGGGGTCAGTCCTGTTAACTGGATCTCCTGCACAATACGCATAGGTATTCAGGCCACCTCTTTCGAACGGGCTCAGATTATCCGGACCGCAGAACCTGTTGAGTGCGGGGCTGAACAGGCGATATCCGTTGCCTAGTAAGTAGCCGCCTGTTGCCAGGTCCAGTTTCTGGCCGTTGAACGCCATGGGATTATTCAGTTCGTTGTGGGTCGGGCGTTGACCATAAGGGGAATACGGGTGGTGCTTCACACCGGTATGCTCCAACTCAGTCATCACGGAGTTGGTATCGCTCACTGCCATGATCGAGCTCGATAGCTCGGTGCCTGAGGTACGTTGCGCCAGAAGACAGCCCTTATGCTGGAAAATAGAGCGCGCAACCTTGCCGCGCAGTTCGGTGGTAACACGGCCGTTCTGGTAGAACTGAAGTGTTTTTATCGCGGCAGGCATAGGGGGGCCTTCAGCTTCAAGGTTAATCCGAACAGGCCAAGGCAACGCGGCTGGTGTCGGAACGATTGAGTTGAATCTATTGTGGAAAGGTTGGGCAGAGCTGGCTACTGACAGAAATGACAGGCACTCGCCGGCGATTCAGCAGGCGATCAAAGAGGGTGCAGCAGCGATTCGGCCTGATCCGGCCCTTTCGCGGGCCTGCCCGCTCCCACAGGTACAGCGAAGTCTCAGGGCCTGCGCTGTACCTGTGGGGGCGGGCAAGCCCGCGAAGAGGCCCTGATGGCGTACGACTTTTCATCAACCTGAGCCCAAAGCTTCAATCGGCGCTGCTTGGGAATTATCCTACGAGCCGCGTGGAAGCTGCTCTGTTGTAGGGGAAATGCCCCAGGGCTAATGTCGTTGGGTCGCCAGTACTGGCGACTGGGTGTGAGAACCCAACGATATAGTGCTTCCGTCATGGCAGCCGTGCGCGGGCAGACCCAGGTCTGGCTGCGTTCCTATATCCGCGGTTTCTCACCTCGCGTACGGTTGCCGCCCCATCCGTGAGAAAGATGCAGGTGGCAGCTCCATACCTCGATATAGGAGATCCGCCATGACCAATAATCACCTGTCACAAAGCAGCACCGTGGGTAAAGAAACCTGCATGGACCTTTTCCGCGTACAGGCCAACATCCCCTTCAATCATGCTTTCTCCGAACTCTCCGTCATGCTCGGCTGTATCAATCACCTGACAACCGAAGCCGAGATGGAAAATGATCGGCTGGCAGGTAGTGCAGCAAGAATTCTCAGTGGCTTTGCCAAAGCCCTCATTGATGACATTGAGCTTGGCCTCAACAAGGCCTCAGTTCAGGTCTGACCGGTACCGGCCCTTTCGCGGGCTTGCCCGCTCCCACAGGTACAGCGCAAGTCTCAGAGCCTGCGCTTTTCCTGTGGGAGCGGGCAAGCCCGCGAAGGCCCCAGCACCGATTCAAAGCCATACCGCATCCCAGTGTGGATAATCCCTGACACTCTGGACCAAGCCTGCCCTCAAGGGATTGGCAACGATGTACCGGGCCACATGCACCACATTCTCTTCCCGCCGCAGTGCATGGTCGTGATACCCCGGTTGCCATATCGGCTTGTGCCTGACACCTGCCTTGCGCAAGGCAATGGCTGTGCGTGATTTGAATTTGCGCATCAGTGTCGCCAATGCCACTTCCTTCAGTTCGATCAACCAATGCAGATGGTCCGGCATCACTACCCAGGCCAATGAACGGCAGTCCTGAATATCATTTGAGATCCGCAGATGTTTGACCACCAGTCGGGCATGGTGAAAGTCGAGGAAAAGTGGCTTTCGCTGTTGCGTGATGGTGGTCAGCATGTAGAGCCTGCCTGGCTCGGAAAAGCGCCCACGGCGCAGCAGATGGGATTCGGCTAACGGCATTGTGATCTTCCTTGAAGTTGAACCTCCCTTTGAAAGTAGTGGCTGAAGCGGGGTGGCCGGGTGGTTGGTGGTTTCCGGATATAACTGAAGCATTTGCTTGGCTGTACCGGCCCTTTCGCGGGCACGCCCGCGCCTACAGGTACAGCGCAAGTCCCAGGGGCTGCGCTTTTCCTGTGGGAGCGGGCGTGCCCGCGAAGAGGCCGGCGCAAGCGCCGAAACTGCCGAACTGACCCCCGTCAGTGATGTTTATCGAACCCTGAACTACGCTGACAGTCGCATCCCACAAACCATTTGTGCGCAAGTAAGGAGCCTGCATGACGTTGATACGTCCGCTGTCGGTCGTTTGCCTGGGGCTGCTGTGCATGCTCGCCGGGTGTAGCAAGGAAGAGGTGCCTGAAACATTGCCGCGGGTGGGCGTGCAGCAGGTTCAACCCACCGATTTCGCCGCCAGGGTCACCCTGACCGGCGATGTACAGGCGCGGGTGCAGACGGACCTGTCGTTCCGTGTGGGGGGCAAGATCATTTCGCGCAGCGTCGATGTGGGTGACCACGTCAAGGCCAACCAGGTGCTCGCACGCCTGGACCCGAAAGACCTGCAGAACAACGTGAATTCGGCCAAGGCCGAGGTGTTTGCCGTGCAGGCGCGGGTCACCCAGACCCGTGCGGCCTTCGTGCGCCAGCAAAAACTGCTGCCCAAGGGCTACACCAGCAAAAGCGAATACGATGCCGCCGAAGCGGCGCTGCGCAGCAACCAGAGCGCGCTCAAGGCGGCCCAGGCGCAACTGGCCAGTGCCAATGAACAACTCGGCTACACCGCGCTGGTCTCCGAGGCCGCCGGGGTGATCACCGCGCGGCAGGCCGAAGTAGGCCAGGTGGTGCAGGCGACCATGCCGATCTTCAGCCTGGCCGTCGATGGCGACCGCGATGCCGTGTTCAATGTGTACGAATCCTTGCTGGTGGCACCGCCCGGCAACGCCGAAATACTCGTCCGCCTGCTGGACGACCCCAAGGTCCAGGCGCGCGGTGTGATCCGCGAAATCACGCCCACCGTGTCGGCGCAAAGCGGCACGGTACAGGTCAAGGTGGCCCTGAAGGATGTGCCCGCCGAAATGCAGCTGGGCGCGCCGGTGACGGCCAGCACCAGTACCGTGGGGCGGCCGAGCATCGAGCTGCCGTGGTCGGCCTTGACCAAGGCCCTGCACGCACCTGCCGTGTGGGTAGTGGGTGAGGGTGACAAGGTCGAACTGCGCAAGGTCGAAGTCGGCCGCTACCTGACTGGCAAGGTGGTCATTGCCAGCGGCTTGCAGGCGGGCGAAACCGTGGTGGTCAACGGCAGCCAGCTGTTGCACCCCGGCATGCAGGTGGAGAAGGTGGATGCCAAACGCCCAGGGGGTGAGCTATGACACGGCTGCTGCTGATACTGTCAGCCGGCATGCTGCTGGCTGCCTGCGAGGGTGACGAGCAAGCCCCAGAGCCGATCCGGCCGGTGCTGTCGGTGCAGGTCGAGCCGCAGGTGCAGACGCAACTGGGCCGCTTCGCTGGCAATATCGAGGCACGTTTCGAGAGCACCTTGGGCTTCCGCGTAGCCGGGCGCATTGCCCGGCGTTGGCTGGACGTGGGAGCCCAGGTCAAACCGGGCGATACCTTGGCCACCCTCGACCCCACCGACCAGCAGAACCAACTGCGTGCCGCCGAAGGCGACCTGGCCAGGGTGCAGGCGCAATGGATCAACGCCCAGGCCGATGCCCGTCGCCAGCAACAGCTGTACGACCGTGGGGTGGGTGCCCAGGCGCAGCTGGATGTCGCCCAGACCAACCTGAAAACCACCAGCGCGACGCTGGAGCAGGCGCGCGCCTCTGTCAGCCAGGCCCGTGACCAGCTCGGCTACAGCACCCTGCGTAGCGACCATGCAGCGGTCATCACGGCCTGGCAGGCCGAGGCCGGGCAGACGGTCACCGCAGGGCAGGCCGTGGTGACCCTGGCCCGGCCTGATGTGAAGGAGGCGGTGATCGACTTGCCGATCAGCCTGGCAGAGCAACTGGACAAAGGGCTGACCTTCACCGTCGCCTCGCAACTCGACCCGACCATCAATACCACCGCTACCCTGCGCGAGCTGGAGCCGCAGGCCGACCCCACGACCCGTACCCGCCGTGCGCGCCTGACCTTGGCAAACACCCCGGCAGCCTTCCACCTGGGCACCGCGGTCAGTGTGACCCTGACCTCGCACGTGTCGCCGCGCAGCGAGCTGCCCTTGAGTGCCTTGCTCGAACGCGATGGCAAGACCCAGGTGTGGGTCATCGACACCCGGCAGAAAACGGTCGGCACCCGTGACGTGACCCTGATCGCCCGTACTTCCGACAGCATCGTCGTGGCCTCTGGCGTGCAGCCTGGTGAACGTGTGGTGACTGCCGGCGTGAACAGCCTCAAGCCTGGCCAGAAGGTCGCTTTCGACGAGGATGCGCAATGAAAGGAAGCTTCAACCTGTCCGACTGGGCACTCAAGCATCAATCGTTCGTCTGGTACCTGATGTTCGTCGCCCTGTTGATGGGGATTTTTTCCTACTTCAACCTGGGCCGTGAAGAAGACCCGTCGTTCACCATCAAGACCATGGTCATCCAGACCCGCTGGCCCGGTGCGACCCAAGACGAGACCCTGTACCAGGTCACCGACCGTATCGAGAAGAAGCTCGAAGAACTCGACTCGCTCGACTACACCAAGAGCTACACCCGGCCGGGCGAATCCACGGTCTACGTGTACCTGCGTGATACCACCAAGGCCGAGGATATCCCGCAAATCTGGTACCAGGTGCGCAAGAAGATCCAGGACATCCGTGGCCAGTTCCCTGCTGGCATCCAGGGGCCTGGGTTCAACGACGAGTTCGGCGATGTGTTCGGTTCGATCTATGCCTTCACCGCCGACGGCCTTACCCTGCGCCAGCTGCGTGACTATGTGGAGCAGGCCCGGGCAGAAGTGCGTGATGTACCCAATATCGGCAAGATCGAGTTCATCGGCACCCAGGATGAAGTGCTGTACCTGAACTTCTCTACCCGCAAGCTGGCCGCCCTGGGCATTGACCAGCGCCAGGTGATGCAGGCCCTGCAAGCGCAGAACGCGGTCACGCCGGCGGGGGTGATAGAGGCCGGGCCAGAGCGCATCTCGGTACGAACCTCCGGGCAGTTCGCCTCCGAAAAGGACCTGCAAACCGTCAACCTGAAGATCAATGACCGCTTCTTCCGCCTGGCCGATATTGCCGCTATCGAGCGCGGTTATGTCGACCCGCCTTCACCGATGTTCCGCTACAACGGCCAGACCGCCATTGGTCTGGCCATTGGCATGAAGGCCGGCGGCAACGTGCAGGCGTTCGGCGCCGCACTGAAAAAACGCATGGACCAGGTGATCCAGGACCTGCCGATAGGCGTTGGCGTGCATACCGTGTCGGACCAGGCCGTAGTCGTCAAGAAGGCGGTTGGCGGCTTCACCAGCGCGCTGTTCGAAGCGGTGGTGATCGTGCTGGCGGTAAGCTTTGTCAGCCTAGGCATGCGCGCGGGGCTGGTGGTGGCCTGCTCGATACCCTTGGTGCTGGCGATGGTGTTCGTGTTCATGGAATACAGCGGTATCACCATGCAGCGGATTTCGCTGGGCGCGCTGATCATTGCCCTGGGCTTGCTGGTGGACGATGCGATGATCACCGTGGAGGTCATGGTCACCCGGCTGGAAATGGGCGAAAGCAAGGAGCAGGCGGCCACGTTCGCCTACACCTCCACGGCCTTCCCGATGCTTACCGGTACCCTGGTGACGGTGGCCGGCTTCGTGCCGATCGGCCTTAACGCCAGTTCCGCAGGCGAGTACACCTTCACCTTGTTCGCGGTAATCGCCGTGGCCTTGCTGGTGTCCTGGGTGGTGGCGGTGTTCTTCGCCCCGGTGCTGGGGGTGCACATTCTGAGCAGCAGCAAGGTCAAGGCTCACGAAGCCAAGCCTGGGCGCGTGGCCAGGGCGTTCGAGGGTGGGCTGCTGTGGTGCATGCGCCATCGCTGGCTGACCATCATCGGTACCATCCTGCTGTTTGCCCTGGCGCTGTTCAGCATGCGCTTCGTGCAGAACCAGTTCTTCCCCGCGTCGGACCGCCCGGAGATCCTGGTCGACCTGAACCTGCCGCAGAACGCTTCTATCGAGGAGACGCGCAAGGTGGTCGACCGCTTCGAGGCGCGCCTGAAGGACGACCCAGACCTGGTGCACTGGAGCACCTACATCGGCCAGGGCGCCGTGCGGTTCTACCTGCCGCTCGACCAGCAGTTGCAAAACCCGTATTACGCCCAGCTGGTGATTGTCAGCAAGGGCTTGGAAGAGCGCCAGGGCATGATCGAGCGCTTGCAGAAAATCCTGCATGAAGAGTTCGTCGGCATCGGCACCAACGTGCAATCGCTGGAAATGGGCCCACCGGTGGGGCGGCCGATCCAGTACCGCGTCAGCGGCACCAGTATCGACGAGGTGCGCAAGCACGCCATCGACCTGGCGACCTTGCTTAACCAGAACCGCAACATAGGCGAGATGATCTACGACTGGAACGAGCCTGGCAAAGTACTGCGCGTGGACATTGCCCAGGACAAGGCGCGCCAGCTGGGGCTGTCGTCGGAAGATGTGGCCAACGTGATGAACAGCATCGTCAGCGGTGTGCAGATCACCCAGGTCAACGACAGCATCTACCTGATCGACGTGGTCGCGCGTGCCGAGGACAGCGAGCGTGGTTCGCCCGATACCCTGCAGAACTTGCAGATCCTGACCTCCAACGGCACCTCGATTCCGCTGCTGTCGTTCGCCACCGTGCGCTACGAGCTGGAACAGCCGCTGGTATGGCGGCGTGACCGCAAGCCAACCATCACCATCAAGGCCTCGGTCAACGGCGACATTCAACCCACCGACCTGGTGGCGCAACTGAAGCCGAAAATCGACGAGTTCGCCAGCAAACTGCCGGTAGGCTACGAAGTGGCCACGGGCGGCACCGTGGAGGAGAGTGGCAAGGCCCAAGGGCCGATCGCCAAGGTCATCCCGCTGATGCTGTTCCTCATGGCCACGTTCCTGATGATCCAGCTGCACAGCGTGCAGAAGCTGTTCCTGGTAATCAGCGTGGCGCCACTGGGGCTGATCGGCGTGGTGCTGGCGCTGGTGCCTACCGGTACGCCAATGGGCTTCGTGGCGATTCTCGGCATCCTGGCGCTGGCCGGTATCATCATCCGCAACTCGGTGATTCTGGTTACCCAGATCGATGAATTCGAGGCGCAGGGCTATGCGCCTTGGGACGCGGTGGTGGAGGCCACCAACCACCGTCGCCGGCCGATCCTGCTGACGGCAGCCGCAGCGAGCCTGGGCATGATCCCGATTGCACGTGAAGTGTTCTGGGGGCCGATGGCCTACGCCATGATTGGCGGCATCATCAGTGCAACGCTGCTGACGCTGCTGTTCCTGCCGGCCTTGTACGTGGCCTGGTACAAAATCCGCGAGCCACAGAAGCAAAACTGAAGGCTCAAGGCCCGATCGCCGGCAAGCCAGCTTCCACAGGGGCCTCACAAAACTGGGAGGCAGTGACAATCCTGTGGGAGCCGGCTGGTTGGCGATAGGGCCCTCGAACCAGCAAAGAAAATGGTTATATAAAAATTCTTAAATAGTATTTTTAAGAATAAAACCGCCTCTCTATCATTGCCCTCAAGCCAGGCAATACCCCGTCAAATCCCTGCCCGGCATCTCACGCCAAGGAGAACGAGCATGAGTGCATCGCTGCGTAATATCGATGGTCAGGACGAAGCCAGCCTTTTGCGGGAGATCCAGAACGCCCTGCGCGACCTGCGCTTCGGCGCGGTGGAGATCACGGTGCATAACGCTCAGGTCGTGCAGATCGAGCGCAAGGAGAAGTTCCGCCTGCAACAGCCGGGCAACAAGGCCGGCTGAGCCCACCCCCTTTCAAAACTAGAACAAATGCCACCGGGAGCTTCACCATGTCCATCCGCCGTTATGCGCTCGCCGCCCTGGCCAGTGCCGTTTTTGCCGGTTCCGCCATCGCCAAGGATTACGAACTGCTGAACGTGTCATACGACCCCACCCGTGAGCTGTACCAGCAATACAACGCCGAGTTCATCCAGCATTGGCAGCAGGCCCACCCGGGCGATACGGTGAAGATCCAGCAATCCCACGGCGGCTCGGGCAAGCAGGGCCGGGCGGTGATCGACGGTCTGCGTGCTGACGTGGTGACCCTGGCGCTGGCCGGTGATATCGACGAAATCGCCAAGCTGGGCAAGACCTTGCCGGAGAACTGGCAAACCCGCCTGCCGGACGCCAGCACCCCCTATACCTCGACCATCGTGTTCCTGGTGCGCAAGGGCAACCCGAAAGGCATCAAGGACTGGGGCGACCTGATCAAGAACGACGTGTCGGTGATTACCCCAAACCCGAAAACATCTGGCGGCGCACGCTGGAACTTCCTTGCCGCCTGGGCTTACGGCCTGAAAACCGGCGGCAGTGAAGACAAGGCCAAGGCCTACGTGCAGGAACTGTTCAAGCACGTGCCGGTGCTGGATACCGGCGCGCGCGGTTCTACCATCACCTTCGTCAACAATGGCCAGGGCGACGTGTTGTTAGCCTGGGAAAACGAAGCTTTCCTGGCGCTGAAGGAAGACGGCGGTGCCGACAAGTTCGAGATCGTCGTGCCGTCGCTGTCGATTCTTGCCGAGCCGCCGGTGGCGTTGGTGGACAAGAACGCCGAGAAGAAGGGCAATACCGCGATTGCCACCGAATACCTCAAACACCTGTACAGCCCGGCCGGGCAAAAAATTGCCGCGCAGAACTTCTACCGCCCGCGTGATGAAAAGGTCGCTGCCGAGTTTGGCAAGCAGTTCCCGAAACTGGACCTGGTGACCATCGACAAGGACTTTGGTGGCTGGAAGACTGCACAACCGAAATTCTTCAATGATGGCGGTGTGTTCGACCAGATCTATCAGGCACAGTAACCGGCCAGGGAAAAGCGGGGCCGCGCCGCGGCCCATCGCCGGCAAGCCAGCTCCCACAGGGATCGCGCAGCCTTCAGGCCTGTGGTAATCCTGTGGGAGCTGGCTTGCCGGCGATGGGTTGCCACGCAGCCCAGGATTCAAAAGCCTGTACCGACCCCGGCTCGATACAGGGCCGAGTGCATTCAACCAGGGATATTTATGTCACGTCGCATTTCCCCCGTCATACCCGGCTTCGGGCTGACGCTGGGCTACACCTTGGTGTACCTCAGCCTGATCGTGCTGATACCGCTGGCGGCCATGTTCATCCATGCCTCGCAGCTGACCTTCGAGCAGTTCTGGAACATCATCAGTGCGCCGCGGGTAATCGCCGCGCTCAAACTGAGTTTCGGCACTGCCCTGTTCGCGGCCATTATCAATGGTGTGATTGGCACCCTGCTGGCCTGGGTGCTGGTGCGCTACACCTTCCCGGGGCGCAAGGTCATCGATGCGATGATCGACCTGCCGTTCGCGCTGCCCACGGCCGTTGCCGGTATCGCCCTGACCGCGCTTTACGCCCCCCAGGGCTGGGTCGGTCAGTTCGCCACCGACCTGGGCTTCAAGATCGCCTACACCCCACTGGGCATCACCCTGGCGCTGACGTTCGTCACCCTGCCGTTCGTGGTGCGCACCGTGCAGCCGGTTCTGGCCGACATCCCGCGTGAAGTGGAAGAGGCTGCGGCCTGCCTGGGCGCCAAGCCGCTGCAGGTGTTCCGCCACATCCTGGCGCCGGCCCTGCTGCCCGCCTGGCTGACCGGCTTTGCCCTGGCCTTCGCCCGTGGCGTGGGCGAGTACGGTTCGGTGATTTTCATTGCTGGCAACATGCCAATGAAGACCGAGATCCTGCCGCTGCTGATCATGGTCAAGCTCGACCAGTACGACTACACCGGGGCGACCGCCATTGGCGTGTTGATGCTGGTGGTTTCCTTCATCCTGCTGCTGCTGATCAACCTGCTGCAGCGCCGTATCGAAACCCCTTGAAGGAGGCCGGCATGTCCAGTTCATCCCTGAGTGCAAGCGCGGCCGCCAACGCCGCCCGCCGCGGCAGCGCCACTTCGCGGCGTATCCTGATCGGCCTTGGTTGGCTGGTGTTCGTGCTGTTTTTGCTGTTGCCCCTGGTCATTGTGGTATCGCAGGCGCTGAAGAACGGTTTTGGCACCTTCTTCGAGGCGATCCTCGAACCCGACGCCTTGTCGGCGCTGAAACTGACCCTGCTCGCCGTGGCCATCTCGGTGCCGTTGAACCTGGTGTTCGGGGTAAGCGCCGCCTGGTGCGTGAGCAAGTACACCTTCCGCGGCAAGAGCATCCTGGTCACCCTGATCGACCTGCCGTTCTCGGTGTCGCCGGTGATCGCCGGCCTGGTCTACGTGCTGATGTTCGGCGCGCAGGGCCTGTTCGGGCCGTGGCTGCAAGACCACGATATTCAAATAGTCTTCGCCCTGCCGGGCATCGTTTTGGCGACCATTTTCGTCACCGTGCCGTTCGTGGCCCGTGAGCTGATCCCGCTGATGCAGGAGCAGGGCACGCAAGAGGAGGAGGCCGCGCGGCTGCTCGGCGCCAACGGCTGGCAGATGTTCTGGCACGTGACCCTGCCGAACATCAAGTGGGGGCTGATCTACGGCGTGGTGCTGTGTACTGCGCGGGCCATGGGCGAGTTTGGCGCGGTGTCGGTGGTGTCCGGCCACATTCGTGGCGTGACCAACACCCTGCCGCTGCACGTGGAAATTCTCTACAACGAGTACAACCACGTCGCAGCCTTCAGCGTGGCCAGCCTGTTGCTGATCCTGGCGCTCTTCATCCTGCTGCTCAAGCAGTGGAGCGAGAACCGTATTAACCGCCTGCGCCACGGCGCCGCGGAGGAATGACTCATGTCGATCGAAGTTCGTAACGTCAGCAAGCGCTTCAACAGCTTCCAGGCCCTGGACAACATCACCCTGGACATCAACAGCGGCGAGCTGGTGGCCTTGCTCGGCCCTTCCGGCTGCGGCAAGACCACCTTGCTGCGCATCATCGCCGGCCTGGAAACCCCGGACCAGGGCAACATCGTGTTCCATGGGGAGGACGTGTCGGGCCGCGACGTGCGCGACCGCAACGTGGGGTTCGTGTTCCAGCACTACGCACTGTTCCGCCACATGAGCGTGTTCGACAACGTGGCGTTCGGCCTGCGCATGAAGCCCAAGGGCGAGCGCCCCAGCGAAAGCAGGATCGCCGAGAAAGTGCATGAGCTGCTGAACATGGTGCAACTGGACTGGTTGTCCGACCGCTACCCTGAGCAGTTGTCGGGTGGCCAGCGCCAGCGCATCGCCCTGGCCCGGGCACTGGCGGTGGAGCCCAAGGTGCTGCTGCTGGATGAGCCGTTCGGTGCGCTGGATGCGAAGGTGCGCAAAGAGCTGCGCCGCTGGCTGGCGCGGCTGCACGAGGACATCAACCTGACCTCGGTATTCGTCACCCACGACCAGGAAGAAGCCATGGAGGTGGCAGACCGCATCGTGGTGATGAACAAAGGCGTGATCGAGCAGATCGGTTCGCCGGGCGAGGTTTATGAGCAACCGGCCAACGATTTCGTGTACCACTTCCTCGGTGACTCCAACCGCCTGGCATTGAGCGAAGGGCACCATGTGCTGTTCCGGCCGCATGAGGTGTCTTTGTCGCGCCATGAAACCGAAGGCCACCATGCGGCCGAAGTGCGCGATATTCGGCCGTTGGGCGCGACTACCCGGGTGACCCTGAAGGTGGAAGGGCAGAGCGAGTTGATCGAAGCCGAAGTGGTCAAGGACCACGATAGCCTGACCGGCCTGGCGCGTGGGGAGACGCTGTTCTTCCGGCCGAAGGTTTGGCAGAAGCTGGCGGACATCTGAGTCGCTGTGGCTGATGCAAAGCCCGGGGTTGGTCCCGGGCTTTTTTGTACCTGTGAGATTGCCGCGGCTGCTTTGCAGCCCGTCGCGGCGCAAGGCCGAACCTGCATTCTGGTTATTAATAAATAGCTTCTTATTCCTTTACGAATATAACCCTGTCCTTATACTGGCCTCCAAGCACGCAAACTTACTGGAGGCGTCCCCATGCGCAATGAGTCGATTCGTTACCTGATTGTGCCGGGCTGGCAAGGATCGCCGGACCACCACTGGCAAAGCCACTGGCAACGCACCCTGCCCAACAGCGCGCGGGTCGAGCAGCATGACTGGTTGACCCCGCAACGCCAGGACTGGGTGCAGGCGCTGGAACAGGCGATTGCCGCCGAGACCTCGCCAGTCATCCTGATCGCCCATAGCCTAGGCTGCATCACCGTCGCCCATTGGGCCGCGCAGGCCAGCCCGGCGTTGCTGCGGCGGGTGAGGGGGGCGTTGCTGGTGGCGCCTGCGGACGTCGAGCGGCCCGCCTGTGCGTCGGCGCTGCGCAACTTTGCGCCGATTCCGCTCGGGGTGTTGCCATTTCCCAGCCAGGTTGTCAGCTCGGACAACGACCCTGCCGTGAGCGTGCCGCGGGCGTTATACCTGGCCCAGGCCTGGGGTGCCGAAGCGGGCTTGCTGAGCAACGCCGGGCACATCAACGTCAAGTCCGGGCATGAGCGCTGGGAACAAGGCTTCGCCTACTTGTATCGCTTGCAAAGCCGGGTCGAGCAGCGGGCACTGCGCCGCGCCTGATTGGCCCCTGTACGCCCGGCCACCGCAGGCCTGGGGCGGGAGTTTTTCATGACTTTCCAAAACCCGTTTGGCCAGCCGCTGCTGACCTTTCCTGAACTGGACAAAAGCCCGTTGAGCATCCGTGCCAAGGCATTGGTGTTCATCGACCCACGCTCGCAGCGGCTGCGCGATGAGCTTGAGCTCCTGGCGCCGCAACCCTTGCCGGTGCTGATTCGTGGCGAGACCGGTACCGGCAAGGAGCTGCTGGCGCGGCAGATCCACCGTACCAGCGACCGTAGCGGGCTGTTCGTGTCGGTCAACTGCGCGGCCATCAGCCCGACCTATGCCGACGCCGAGTTGTTCGGCTATAGCGCTGGCAGCCATGGCGGTACGGCCAGCAGCCGCGCCGGCTGGTTTGGCTCGGCCAACGGCGGCACGCTTTACCTGGACGAAATCGCCGACTTGCCGCTGGCCATCCAGGGCAAGCTGCTGGCAGCGCTGGAGAACCGTGAGGTGATGCGTGTTGGGGCGCAACAACCACAGCCGGTGGATGTAAGGCTGGTAGCCGCCAGCAGCATCGACCTGGCTCGGGTGGTGCGTGCCGGTCGCTTCAACGAGCGGCTCTACCACTACCTGCATGAAGGCGCGCTGGAGCTGCCGCCATTGCGCGAGCGGCCAGGCGATATCCTGCCGTTGGCCGAGTATTTCGTGGGTATCTACAGTACCCGGCTGCAGCGCCCGGTGCCCCTGGTGAGCGAGGCCGCGCAGCAGGTGCTGGAAGCCCACCCGTGGCCGGGCAATACCCGCGAGCTGGAGAATGTCATTCACTTTGCCTTGCTGGTAAATGATAGCGCCGAGCTGTTGCCCCATGACTTCGACCTGCCAAGACCGCTGGCGAGCCATGGCTCATAAGCAAAACCCGTAGTGACTGTGTTTTTTGGAATAACTAGCGAAATAAAAGATATTGTTACGGAATAAAAATTCTAGGTATTGTCCGCCTCACGCCCACTGGTGAAGCGGTTGGGCAGCCGATTCGCCATCGCCGATGGCCCAGATTCAGAATAAGGACCACCATGAAGAAGACCCTGCTGACCACCGCCCTGGCCGCCGCCCTGGCGTTTTCCGGCCTGGCCGCCGCTGCCGAGAAACTGGTGGTTGCCGCTACCCCGGTACCGCACGCCGAAATCCTCGAGCTGATCAAGCCTACCCTGGCCAAAGAAGGGGTGGACCTGCAGATCAAGGTCTTCACCGACTACGTGCAGCCGAACGTGCAGGTGGACCAGAAGCGCCTGGACGCCAACTACTTCCAGACGCTGCCTTACCTGAAGAGCTTCAATGAAGGCAAGGGCACCCACCTGGTAACCGTGGTTGGCGTGCACGTCGAGCCGTTCGGTGGCTATTCAAAGAAGGTCAAGAGCCTGAGCGAGCTGAAAGAGGGCGCCACCGTTGCCATTCCGAACGAAGGGAGCAACAGCGGGCGTGCTCTGATCCTGCTGCAGAAGGCCGGCCTGATCACCCTGAAGGACCCGAAGAACGCCCTGGCCACCCCCAAGGACATTGCCGAGAACCCGAAGAACCTGAAGTTCCGCGAGCTTGAGTCGGCCATGCTGCCACGCGTGCTGGACCAGGTGGACCTGGACATGATCAACACCAACTACGCCCTCGAAGCCGGCTTGAACCCGGCCAAGGATGCGCTGGTGATCGAAGGTGCCGACTCGCCGTACGTGAACTTCCTGGTCGCGCGCCCGGACAACAAGGACAGTGATGCGATGCAGAAACTGGCCAAGGCCCTGACCAGCCCGCAAGTGAAGGAATTCATCGCCAAGAAGTACCAGGGCGCCGTACTACCGGCGTTCTGATCCGCCAGCAGTCATCGAAAAAACGCCGACGCCCATGTGTCGGCGTTTTTGCTTCCGGCCGCAGCGCCCCTACCAAATCGCCATCTTGTAGGAGCGGCCTTGTGTCGCGATGGGCTGCAAAGCAGCCCCGGCAATCTCAAAGCTACATACCAACCAGAGCAATCACTGCGCCGGCACCAGCCTGAGCGTGCTCTGCGCCGGAATCACCCCCATCTGCGCCTTCTGATACCGCCCTTGCACATACCCCTCGGCCTGGTCTGCGTAATGCCGGTCGAAGGGCACGCCACTCTGCCCGACCGGGTTGCTGGTCAGCGCCTGCCCGGCATCGGCAAAGTCGATCAGCCGCCGCGTCGAGGGCCCGTAGGTGACCGGCCATGGCGCCGGGCCGATTTTCGCCGACAGGTTGTTCGGTACTTCATGTGTACCGGGGGCGGCGAATGGCCCAACGTTGAACAGCAGGTTCAGCGGCTTCTTCACCCCCAGGGGGTGGTTGTGGGTCAAGGTATGGGCCTTGCCCCACTGCCAGCGCGACGGGTCGTCGCCCAGGGTGTCGCGCAGGTGCTTCAGGCTGTTGTGCCATGCCGTACGCACCACTTGGGTCCGGTCGGTGCGCTGGTCGCCACCCCGGGTATTCCACCAGGGCGAATCGGCATCCGCCGCCAGCCGTGGCAAGGCGGCGTCGATGGCGCGGGTACTGATCAGTACCGGGAACCAGCTATCGCCCAGTTCATCATGCAGGGCCGAGTAGGCCAGCTCGTAAAGGAACTGGTTGAACAGGGTGGCGCTGGTCGAGTCCAGCGGGTAATCGCCCGCCCAGGCGGCCAGTTGTTCCACCAGTTCCTTTTCTTCATCACCTTCGGCTATGGCACGCAGGGTCGCCAGCAGCGGGGCCAGCGTGCGCGGGCCATAGTCGCTGGTGGTGTCCAGCTGTAGCGCCTGGCTGTTCTGGGTGTCCCACTTCACCTCAGGGTTGGCCAGCTGGCGATCGAGCTGGCGGCCACGATCGGGCAGGTTGTAGTACCCCGGTATCGGCACCGCCGCCGGTGGCTGGTAATTGGCCGAGACGATATAGCCGCGGGCCGGGTTCTCCTGCTGCGGGTTGGCGCTGAAGGGGTAGAAACCGAGCTTGTCGGCCTGGCTGCTGGCGCCGTCGAGGATGAACGCCGGGTCGACGCCGGCTGGGCGTATCGGCAACTTCGCTGCCGCCCACCAGCCGATATCACCGCGGGCGTTGGCCCAGACGAAGTTCAGCCCCGGCGCATGGACCTTGGCTGTGGCTTCGCGCATCTTGCCCAGAGAGTCGGCGCGGTTGAGCTGGTAGAAACCCTCGAGGATCGGGTTTTCGGTTTCGAGAAACGCCCACCACAGGGCTACTGGCGTGGTGCCGGCGATATTGCCCAGTACATCGTTGACGATGGGGCCATGGGGCGAGCGACGCAGGTTGAGGGTGACTGGCGCTTCACCCTTTACCGCAATCTGCTGCTGGGTGGTTTCCAGTGTGTGCCACCGGCCATCGACCATGACCTGGTTGCTGTCGGCCGGGTTGGTGCGTTCGGCGATCAGGTCTACATCATCGTTCTGGAACATGGTCAGGCTCCAGCCGAAGTCGCGGTTGTGGCCGAGCAGGGCGAACGGGTTGAGCGCCTGAAAGTAGCCGTACAGGTTGAAGCCGGGTGCCGACAGTTCGGCCTCGTACCACACCGCCGGCACTGCAAAACTGATGTGCGGGTCGCCTGCCAGCAACGGCCTGCCACTGCGTGTGCGGCTACCGGCGACGGCCCAGGCATTGCTGCCCTCGAACTGCGCAATGCCGGCATCGCCCAGTGCTTCGTGGCTGAGCCGCGCCAGGCCCTCGAGGCTGCGCCAGTCGGCCGCGGCCAGCGGTTTGCCCAGGGCCCCCTCGGGCTGCCAGCCCAGGTCGAAAATGTTCAGGTAGTCAGGGCCCAACTGGTCGCGGATGTAGGTCAGCGCCGGTTCGGTGCGAAACGCTGCGGCAAAACTGTACGCCAGGTAGCCGGCGATACTCAGGGTGTCTTCGGCGGTGAACGGGCGTGGGGTGATACCGAGCAGGTCGAACTCCACCGGCTTGGGGTGGCTGGCCTGCCAGCGGTTGACCCCGTCGAGGTAGGCTTGCAAGGCCAGGGCGGCCGGCGATTGCGGGTCTTGGCGCCTGGCCATCAGCGCGGCTTGCTCGCGTATGCGCAGGCTGCGGAACAGCGTGTCGGTGGGCAGCAGCTTGTCGCCCAGCACCTCGGCCAGTTCGCCACGTGCTAGGCGGCGCATGATCTCCATTTGAAACAGCCGGTCCTGGGCATGCACATAGCCCAGCGCACGGTACAGGTCCGCCTCGTTCTGCGCTTGCAGGTGCGGCACCCCGCGGCGGTCGTAGCGCACGCTGACCGGCGCCTGCAGGCCGGCCATCGCCACTTCGCCTTCACGCTGTGGCAGCTTGCCCTGTGCATACCAGTAACCAGCGCCAGCGGCCGCGGCAACAACCACGGCCAGTAGGGTCAGGCTGCGCTTCATGCAGACTCCTTGAGCTATCTACAAAAAAAAAGGGTCCGACCTTGGGTGGATGCGCGAACGAGCATAGCCCTAGGAAGGAGTTTCCATGGCACTCAGCGAAAAACAGAAGATGCTTACTGGCCAGCTCTACCACGCTGGCTGCCCTGAATTGCAGGCCGAGCAGATCGCCAGCAAGCACTGGATGCACCGCTACAATAACAGCGTGGAACTGCTTAACGACGCCCGTCATGGCTTGCTGCGCGAACATTTTGGCCACGTGGGCGAGGGCACCGTGATCCGCCCACCCTTCTACTGCGACTATGGCTACAACATCCGCGTCGGCCGCAACACCTTCATCAATTTCAATTGCGTGATGCTCGACGTGGTGCCGGTGTCTATCGGCGATGACTGCCAAATCGGCCCCAATGTGCAGATTTACGCCGCCGACCACCCGCTGGACCCCGACGTGCGGCGCAGCGGGCTGGAAAGCGGGCGCCCCGTGATCATCGGCAACAATGTGTGGATCGGCGGTGCGGCGATCATTCTGCCGGGTGTGACCATTGGCGATAACGCGGTGGTTGGTGCCGGTAGCGTGGTGACCCGGGATGTGCCAGCCGGTGCCACGGTGGTGGGTAACCCCGCACGGGTGCGTCAGCCTGCCCAAGGGCAATAGCAGCCAATCGCCAGGGTATTGGAGGCGCTGACCTGGCGGCCGTCGAGCAGTGCCTTGAGAACAGGTTCGATGAAGCTGTTGCTGGCATTGCAGACAGCGCCTTCGCTGTAGGGGCCGAAATAGGCCAGGCGACCTCGCCGATCCCAGATGGCCACGGCCGGCGAGGCGGGCAGGTGTTCGCTACCGGGCAGGCTGCCCAGCGGTTGCAGCCCGGTAAGGTTGGCCGGCAGCTGGCCATGGCTGCCGGGCTTTTGCAGCACGTGGAAAGCCACGCCCTGTTCCGCGAACTGGCTGACCAGGTCGGCAAGGTGCTGTTGATTGCCGACATTGCAAGGGCAGGCTGGGTCCCAGAAGTGCACCACACGGATCGGGCCCGGGCCGGCCAGCTCGGCGGGGAGCTGTAACTGGCTGCCGTCGAACAGCGTGGCCTGGTTGTCGAAGGGGCGCAGGTAACGGGCCTGGAAGGTGGTGTAGACCTGCCAAAGGGTGGCGGCGCAGAGCAGCAGGGCGAGGCTCATCAGGGCAGGTTTGGCGAGGCGGGTTTGCATGGATATCTGCTGGTATTTTTGTGGTGGGTTCACTGGCCCTGTCGCCCGCAAGGCAGCCCCCACAGGTTGTCAACGGCCTGAGGCCTGGTGATATCCCTGTGGGAGCTGGCTTGCCGGCGATAGGGCCAGTACAGGTAATGCATGGCCGAAGCTTGCCACGATGCCGGCCAGAGCTGAATATCCCAGATCAATACTTGCTTCGCTGTGGATGTACCCGATGCCCCCAGACTTTCAGCCCGACCGCCTGCGTGCCAGCCTGGCGCCGTTCACCGCGCGCCATCCGCTGTCGATTCAAGCGCAGAATTACCAGCGTTTCTATGGCCTGAACCTGTCGGCCCACAGCTGGCTGGGCGGTTTCCAGGCCGCGGGGTTCGAGTTGGTCGGGCAGGCTTGGCTACCCGAGCAGCCAAGCGCGACGCTGTTCCTGCTGCATGGCTATTACGACCACATGGGCCTCTATCGGCATGTGATCGAGTGGGCGCTCGGGCAAGGTTTCGCGGTCATCAGCTGCGACCTGCCCGGCCATGGGCTGTCCAGCGGCGAGCGGGCGAGCATCAGCGACTTCGCGGTGTACCAGCAGGTGCTGCAGGCGCTGTTCGAACAGGCGCGTGCGTTGCAGCTGCCGCGGCCATGGCATTTGTGCGGGCAGAGCACGGGTGGGGCGATCGCGGTGGACCATTTGCTGCACCAAGGTGCCCATAGCCCTGTCGATGGCCAGGTCATTCTGCTGGCGCCGCTGGTGCGGCCATGTGCCTGGCGTTGGTCCAAGTTCAGCTATCGCGTGCTGCGCCATTTCGTCAATGGTATCGAGCGGCGCTTCAGTGAGAACACCAACGACCCTGCCTTCCTGCCGTTTCTCCAGGCCGACCCCCTGCAACCGCGCCGGCTGCCCACCGCCTGGGTGGGTGCCCTGATCGCGTGGGTCAAACGCATCGAGGCTGCGCCCAAAAGTACACGGCGGCCATTGATCGTACAGGGAGAGGCCGACGGCACGGTGGATTGGCCATACAACCTGGAGGTGCTGAAGGCCAAGTTCGCTGATCCGCAGATCCTGATGCTGCCCGACGCGCGTCACCATCTGGCCAACGAGCTGCCAGGCATTCGGCAGCGCTACTTCGACTTCATCGACCAGCGCCTGGGCTGATCACTTCAGGTCATTGCTGCTCTGGCCCACCGCCAGGCCGGCACGCACCGCGGCCAGTGCCGCCTGGTAGTAGGCCTTGCCGTCGGGCGACTCGGCAAAGGTGGCGAACTCTTCCAGCTCGGCGTCGGACAGGTCGCGGTACACGTACAGCAACGTATTGTTGAGGTCTTCGCCAATTTGCCCCATGAGCCGCTGGCGCTGACCGTCGAGCAGGCCTTGCGCCTGGCCGCCGCCGAACAGGCCGGGGATCATCGAGCTGAGGCTGTCGGCCGCCACCCCGGCGATGGCCAGGCTGACTTCGGCGCCAGCTTCGCGTGCTGGCAAGGCCTGAGCCAGGTGGCCAATGATCAGCAGGCGGTCATCGCTGGCCTGCATTTTCGGCAAGCCCTTGGCGTTTCTGGCCAGTTCATCCTTGCGCGTGGCCTTGAGCTCGGCGGCTACCACCTTGCGCCCCAGCGGCGACTGGAAGAACGCCAGGGCCGGTGCCGGGTTGGCCAGGCTGGCGCGCAGCTTTGCCTGGGCACGACGGTCTACCGCCTGGGCCTGGAAGCGCTGGTTGCTGTTGTCGACCAGCGCCTGGTACACGGCGGGCGGTAAACTGTTGCGGTAGCGCGCCTGGGCGGCGGTGAGGGCATCGTTGAAGTGGGCGCGCTGGTCGGGCCAGCCGGCAGCCTTGTACAGTTGATCCAGGTTATCTGCCCAGACAGGCGTGGTGCAGATCATCAGCAGAATCAGGGAAAACAGACGGCGCATTCAGGACTCCTGTCGGCAGGCGACCATTGTCCTTGGCCCGGCGCCGGTTTGTCGAGATATGTGCGTGTTTCTCGGCCAAGTGGCGCTGTGCGCCGCCAGGGCGAATGGATATGATGCGCGCCATGCATACTTCCCCCGAAAACCCGATGCTCGCGGCCGTCGTTGACGATCTGGCCACCCATGGCTGGTCCCAACAGGCGCTGTTTCTGCCTGTGGACCTGGCGCGCGCGTTGGCGGTCGAGTGCCGGCGCCGTTATGCCGAAGGCGAACTCAACCCGGCCGGGGTGGGGCGCGGTGATGCCCAGGAAGTACGCGAAACCATTCGCGGCGACCAGATCCAGTGGATCGACCCTGGCCAGGCCGAGGCTTGCGACCAGTACCTGGCGGCCATGGACCAGTTACGGCTGGCCATCAACCAGGGCCTGTTTCTCGGCCTGCAGGATTTCGAGTGCCATTTTGCCCTGTACCCACCCGGGGCATTTTATCGCCGGCATCTGGACCGCTTTCGTGACGACGATCGGCGCATGGTCTCGGCGGTGTTTTACCTGAACGAAGACTGGCAGCCGCAGGATGGTGGGCAGCTGCGCATGTTCCTGGCCGACGGTGCCGAGCCCCTGGTCGAGCCGCTGGCAGGTTGCCTGGTGGTGTTCCTGTCGGGTGAGGTGCCTCACGAAGTGCTGCCCGCCGGGCGTGAGCGCTTGTCGTTGACGGGCTGGTTCCGGCGGCGTGGCAATGACCCGTTCTGATTTGCCCAGGGTGCTGGTCAGCGCTTGCCTGCTGGGGCAACCGGTGCGCTATGACGGTCGCACCAGCGGCCACCCGCACTTGTTGCAGCAGTGGCAGGCCGAAGGCCGCGTGGTGCCGTTGTGCCCGGAAGTCGCCGGCGGGTTGCCGACCCCTCGGCCACCCGCGGAGATACCAGGCGGGCAAGGTGGGCAGGTGCTCGACGGCAGCACACAGGTGATCACTGTCATGGGCGAAGATGTCAGTGCGCAGTTCCTGGCCGGCGCGCAGTTGGCGCTCGTACTGGTGCGGCGGCATGGCATTGGTGTGGCGGTATTGAAGTCGGGCAGCCCTTCATGTGGCAACCGCTTGACCTATGACGGCACGTTCAGTGGCGTGAAGGTGGCCGGGGAAGGGGTCACAGCGGCGCTGCTGCGGCGGGCGGGGGTGCAGGTGTTCAGTGAGCTGGAGCTGGACCAGGCGCAGCGGGCCTTGGGGTAGCCCTGCGCCGGCTGTGGAGTGAGTGTGGGAGCCGGCTTGCCGGCGATGAGGGCGGCACAGACCGCACAAACCTCATTGCCCGGCCGCAGTCTCCTGCACACCCTTGAACCACTTCTGTTCCAGCTCGGCCGTGCGGCCACTGTCCTTCAACCGCTGCAGCGCATTGTTCAAAGCACTTTCAAACGCCGGGTTGTCCTTCTGGAACGGGATCACCAGTTTCTTCTCGCCAAACGGCAGGCTCGCGTCAAGCGGCCCGTCACTCTTGAGTGCTTCGCTCGCTGGGGTCAGCGCGACATCATACTTGCCGCTTTCCACACCCGGCAGTACCTCGTCCGCAGGGGCCTCGACAAATTCGGCACGCAGGTCGAGTTCGCGGGCCAGGTCCTGGCCAAATTCCACATCGAAACCGCTCAGCCGCTCGTCTTGCTTGAACGCATAAGGCGGGTTGTCGGCTTGTACGGCAATGCGCAGTTCGCCCCGGTCGGCGATTTCGTCGATCAGCTCCGCCTGGGCCAATGGACTGATCAGTACTGCCAGCAGTACCCCTATGGTCGAACGCATTGAAGGCCCCTTTTTCTTTTACAGGTGAATAACTTTCGTCATGGCTTTATTCCTCGTCATGATCGAACGCAGCCTAAGACCTTGGCGCCTCGGCATTGTTTAACCCTGACTTAAATTTTTCTGTCAGGCAACGTGAACACCTTGGCGCATATTTCAACTAAGGTGAACTACCGCCGCTGTTGGATGACAAGCTGCGGTCAATGAGTGAATCACAGGAGAAGTGAATGAACAGCCTATTTTCGCGTGCTGCCGTTGCCGGTTTACTGATGGGAGCGTCGGTGTTGGCCAGTGCCGCAGACGCCCTGAAGAGCCAGGAGCCGCCCAAGGATGCCAAGGTCTTCATCGTTTCCCCCGCCGATGGTGCCACCGTCGACAAGACCTTTACCGTCAAGTTCGGCATTGAAGGCATGGGCCTGAAGCCTGCCGGCGACCAGACCCCACACACCGGCCACCACCACTTGCTAGTGGATGTGGACAAAGAGCCCGTCGCCGACATGCCGCTGCCGACCAGCCTGATGCCAGAGGCCGGCACCCCACTGCCAGCCGGGCCGCAGGTGCTGCATTTTGGCAAGGCACAGACCGAAACCAGCATTACCCTGACCCCGGGCAAGCACACCCTGCAACTGGTGCTGGGTGACCAGTATCACGTGCCGTTCAAGCCGAGCGTCGAGTCGAAGAAGATTACTGTCGACGTGAAATAGGTGTTGGGCTTTTCGCGGGCTCGCCCGCTCCCACAGGGGGGGCCGCAAGCTTCGGGTTTGCGGTGATCCTGTGGGAGCGGGCAAGCCCGCGAAGCAGGCGACGCCGCTTTCACCGGCAAAAAAAGGGAGGCCACCAGGGCCTCCCTTTTTCATGCAGCAAGCAAACTCAGAACAGCACGCGGGAACGGATGGTGCCTTTGACCTGTTGCAGTTTCTCTTGCGCCAGGTCGGAGTACTCGGCGTCTACGTCGATTACCACGTAACCGACTTTCTCGTTGGTCTGCAGGAACTGACCGGAGATGTTGATACCGTTCTCGGCGAATACCTTGTTGATCTCGCTGAGTACGCCCGGGATGTTTTCGTGAATGTGCAGCAGGCGGTGCTTGCCTGGGTGCGCTGGCAGTGCCACCTCAGGGAAGTTGACCGAAGACACCGAAGTACCGTTATCGCTGTACTTGACCAGCTTCTCGGCCACTTCCAGCCCGATGTTGGCCTGGGCTTCGGCAGTGGAACCACCGATGTGCGGGGTGAGGATCACGTTGTCCAGGCCGCGCAGCGGGCTCTCGAACTCTTCGTCGTTGGAGCGTGGCTCGACCGGGAACACGTCGATGGCAGCGCCGATCAGGTGCTTGTCCTTGATGGCGGCGGCCAGGTGGTCCAGCTCGACCACGGTGCCACGCGCGGCGTTGATCAGGATCGCGCCCTTCTTCATCGAGCGGATTTCCTTCTCGCCGATCATCCACTGGGTGGAGGGCAGCTCAGGCACGTGCAGCGAGACGATGTCGGCCAGGCCCAGCAGTTCGTGCAGGCTGGTGACCTGTACGGCGTTGCCCAGTGGCAGCTTGGTCAGCGGGTCGTAGAAGTAGACCTGCATGCCGAGGTTTTCGGCCAGGACCGACAGCTGGGTACCGATCGAGCCGTAGCCGACGATGCCGAGTTTCTTGCCGCGAATCTCGAACGAGTTGGCTGCGCTCTTGATCCAGCCGCCACGGTGGCAGGAGGCGTTTTTCTCTGGGATGCCACGCAGCAGCAGGATCGCTTCGGCCAGTACCAGCTCGGCGACCGAGCGGGTGTTGGAGTAGGGCGCGTTGAACACGGCGATACCGCGCTCGCGGGCAGCTTCCAGGTCCACCTGGTTGGTGCCGATGCAGAAGCAGCCAACGGCGACCAGTTTCTTGGCGCAGTCAAAGATCTCTTCGGTGAGCTGGGTGCGCGAACGGATGCCAATGAAGTGGGCATCGGCGATCTTTTCCTTCAGCTCGGCTTCCGGCAACGAACCAGTGAGGTATTCGATGTTGGTGTAGCCGGCGGCCTTGAGGGTATCGACCGCGTTCTGGTGCACACCTTCAAGAAGAAGGAACCGGATCTTGCTCTTGTCGAGAGAAGTCTTGCTCATCTGCGTAAACCTGTATCCCGGAGAAAAAATGGCGAGGGGTGATGCCAGGCGCGAGGGCGGCCTTAGCATGAACAGCGGGAGCGCTATGCTAGCATACGCGACACAATCTGAGCTTATCCCGACAGGTGAAGAGTGCTCAGGGTGACTATGAATAAGTCGAGAGTTCCAGCGATGACCCACCCCGCTGCAATTGAAGAACTGATGACCCTTGTCGACCCTGGCAAGGTCCTGACCGACCCGGCATCCCTAGACGCCTATGGCAAGGACTGGACCAAGCACTATTCACCGGCGCCCAGCGCCATCGTGCTGCCCAAGACCATCGAGCAGGTGCAGGCCATTGTCCGCTGGGCCAATGCGCACAGGGTGGCGCTGGTGCCGTCGGGTGGGCGCACCGGGCTCTCCGCGGGGGCCGTTGCGGCCAATGGCGAAGTCGTGGTGGCCTTCGACAACATGAACCGGATTCTCGACTTCAATGCCTTCGACCGCACGGTGGTTTGCCAGCCCGGGGTGGTCACCCAGCAGTTGCAAAGCTACGCCGAAGCGCAGGGCCTGTATTACCCGGTAGACTTCGCTTCCAGCGGTTCCAGCCAGATAGGCGGCAACATCGGTACCAATGCCGGCGGCATCAAGGTAATCCGCTACGGCATGACCCGCAATTGGGTGGCCGGGCTGAAGGTGGTGACGGGCAAGGGCGAGTTGCTGCAGCTGAACAAGGACCTGATCAAGAACGCCACCGGCTATGACCTGCGCCAGCTGTTCATTGGCGCCGAAGGCACGCTGGGTTTCGTGGTGGAAGCCACCATGCGCCTGGACCGCGCCCCGCGCAACCTCACCGCCATGGTGCTGGGCACGCCGGACTTCGACTCGATCATGCCGGTGCTGCACGCCTTCCAGGGCGGGCTCGACCTCACGGCCTTCGAATTTTTCTCGGACAAGGGCCTGGCCAGGATCCTTGCGCGTGGTGATGTGCCGGCGCCATTCGCCACCGACTGCCCCTTTTATGCGCTGCTGGAGTTCGAGGCCAGCACCGAGGCAGTCGCCAACCAGGCACTGGCCACCTTCGAGCATTGCGTCGAGCAGGGCTGGGTACTGGACGGGGTGATGAGCCAGAGCGAAACCCAGCTGAAAAACCTGTGGAAGCTGCGTGAGTACCTGTCGGAAACCATCTCGCACTGGACCCCGTACAAGAACGATATTTCAGTCACGGTCTCGAAGGTGCCGGCGTTTCTGCGCGATATCGATGCCATCGTGGCCGAGCATTACCCGGATTACGAAGTGGTGTGGTACGGCCATATCGGCGATGGCAACCTGCACCTGAACATCCTCAAGCCCGAGCACATGGACAAAGACGCGTTCTTTGCCTCGTGCGCCAAGGTCAACAAGTGGGTGTTCGAGATCGTCGAACGCTACAACGGCTCGATCTCTGCCGAGCACGGCGTAGGCATGACCAAGCGCGACTACTTGGGCTATAGCCGTTCAGCCGAAGAAATTGCCTGCATGAAGGCGATAAAGGCCGTGTTCGACCCTAACGGCATCATGAATCCGGGTAAGATCTTCGCTCCTGAATAAAAAGCAGCATGCAAAGGAGTCGGCCATGAGTTACCAGCACCAGTATGTAGACGGCACGCGCATCCACTTCCCGTTGGGCAAGGTGGTATGCATTGGCCGTAACTATGCCGAACACGCCAAGGAACTGGACAACCCGATCCCCAGCGAACCGCTGCTGTTCATCAAGCCCGGCAGTTGCGTGGTCGCCGCGCAAGGCGGCTTCAAGATCCCGACCGAGCGCGGTTCGGTCCATTACGAGGCAGAAATCGCCGTGTTGCTGGGCAAGTCACTGTCCACGCACCCCAGCGAGGAAGAGGTGCTGGACGCCATATCCGGCTACGCCCCGGCCCTGGACCTGACCCTGCGCGACGTGCAGGCCAAACTGAAGGAAAAAGGCCTGCCATGGGAGCTGGCCAAGAGCTTCGACGGTGCCTGCGTACTGCCGCCGTTCGTCTCGGCTGCCAGCTTCCCGGACGTGACCGACATCCCGGTACGGCTGACGGTGAACGGCGAAGTACGCCAGGACGGCAACAGCGCAATGATGCTCAACCCTATCGTGCCGATGATTCAGCACATGGCCGCGCATTTTTCGCTGCTGGCGGGGGATGTGATCCTCACCGGCACCCCGGCGGGCGTGGGGCCGTTCAATGTCGGTGACGAGCTGGTGCTGGAGCTACCGGGTGTCAGCCGCTTCGAAAGCCGGGTGCTCTGAGCCCTGTGGGAGCGGCCTTGCGTCGCGAAAGGGCCGCAGAGCGGCTCCGGCAATAGGTGCTTGACGCATGAATCCCGGGGGCGCTTCGCACCCCTTTCGCGACACAAGGCTGCTCCCACAAAGAATTCGCGTCCAGGCAGGATTTGGCGTTTTTTTCACACCCAATGCGGATAATGCGCGCATCTACGCCCACTGCTTCAGGACCCCTGCATGCCATCACCCACCAACGCCCCGGCAACCCCCAAGCGTCGTTTCTACCTGCGCTGGCCCTTTGGCCTGGCGGTGGCGGCGGTGATTGGCTACGGCGTGGCCATGGCGATGCACTGGGATGACCGTGGTGCGCTGTGGCTGAAGGAAGGCTTCGAAAGCCGCGCCGAGCGCAGCGAAAGCGTATGGCTGCCGGATTACCAGGTAGACATCGATGCCAAGCCCCTGCCGGGCATGGACGATGACGAAGCGTCGGACGTGGCGTTCAACCCGCAGACCCGGACGCTGTTCGCGGTCATGGGCAAGAACCCGTTCCTGGTCGAACTGAGCCTGGACGGCGATGTGCTGCGCAAGATCCCGCTCAACGGCTGGAACAACCCGGAAGGCGTTGCCGTGCTGGAAGACGGTTACCTGGCCATCACCGACGAGCGCCTGCATGACCTGACCCTGGTCAAGGTGGACGGGCACACGGCGGTGCTCAACCACGCCGACTTCAAAAGCTATGACCTGGGGCAGTCGGTGAAAAGCAACAAAGGCTTCGAAGCCGTCGCCTGGGACCCGCTGCACCAGCGCCTGGTCATCGGCGAGGAGCGCCCGCCCAAGCTGTACACCTGGAACACCGATGGCCGCAGCCAGCTCAAGGGCGACAAGCAGCCGCTGCCAAGCGATCAGCTCGACTTGCGCAACCTCTCGGCGCTGGGTGTCGACCCGCGCACAGGCCACCTGTTGGTATTGTCGGCCGACTCCAACATGCTGCTGGAGCTGGACCAGCAGGGGCAGCAGGTCAGCTTCATGACTTTGCTCGGCGGGTTCAACGGCCTGCAAGGCACCATCCCGCGGGCCGAGGGGGTGGCGATGGACGACCAGGGCAACCTGTACATGGTCAGTGAGCCGGCATTGTTCTATCGCTTCAGAAAACCCTGAGCCAACAATCCGCTTTTTCGGATGCTGGCATTAAGCTTTATTTCAGTCATTCATGGTTAGATTCGCCATCCTTGTGCCGAGTCTGCCCGTATGCGTGGTTTTGTTCGTCTATCCCTTGTAATAGCCGTTGTCTGCCTGTGCCTGCTCGGCTGGGCCGGACATGAGTTCCGCCTTTACGAGCGCGCCTGGTTCAACCTCAAGACCTGGTGGCAGCCCGCCGAGCAGAGCATGGGGCTGGAGCGCTACCGGGTGGTGCTGGAAGCGCAGCCTATCGAAGGGTTGAACGACGATATATCGGCGCTGACCTACGACCCTGACCGCAAGACCCTGTTTACCGTCACCAACGCCCGTTCGGAGTTGATCGAGCTGTCGCTGGACGGGCGCATCCTGCGCCGCGTGCCGCTGACGGGCTTCGGCGACCCGGAGGCCGTGGAGTATGTCGGGCCAAACAGCTATGTGATTTCCGACGAGCGTCAGCAACGGCTGATCCGGGTGCGCCTGGACGACGACACGTTGTTCCTCGATGCCGGCGATGCCGAGCAGCTCAGCCTGGGCATTGGCCTGAACGGCAACAAAGGCTTCGAAGGCCTGGCCTACGACTCAGCGGGCAAGCGCCTGTTCGTGGCCAAGGAACGCGACCCGATGCTGATCTACGAGGTCCATGGCTTCCCGCACGACAACCCGGAAAAGCCCTATGCCGTGCATGTAGTACAGGACCGCAAGCGCGATTCACGGTTGTTCGTGCGGGACTTGTCGAGCTTGCAGTTCGATGAGCGCAGTGGGCACCTGCTGGCATTGTCCGACGAGTCGCGGCTGTTGCTGGAGCTGGATATCGAGGGCAGGCCGCTGAGTACCCTGTCGCTGCGCAAGGGCTACCAGGGCTTGCAGGCGACCGTACCGCAGGCGGAGGGGATTGCGATGGATGAGGCGGGAACCCTTTATCTGGTCAGTGAGCCGAACCTGTTCTATGTGTTCAAGCAGCCGGCTGACTGATCGTCTGTCAGGGCCCTTCGCGGGTAAACCCGCTCCCACAGATAGCTCGCCAGCTCCAGGCCAGTGGAGATCGCTGTAGGAGCGGGTTTACCCGCGAAGCGGTTTAATTGGCCGTCAGGCTCTTCACACCTTCAGCAGTACCCAGCAACAGCAGGTCCGCCGGCCGCGCCGCGAACAGGCCGTTGGTCACCACGCCAACAATGGCGTTGATCTGTGCTTCCAGCTCTACCGGGTTGGTGATCTGCAGGTTGTACACATCGAGGATCACGTTGCCGTTGTCGGTCACCACACCCTCGCGGTACACCGGGTCGCCGCCCAGCTTGACCAGTTGGCGGGCCACGTGGCTGCGGGCCATCGGGATCACCTCGACCGGCAGTGGGAAGGCGCCGAGCACCGGCACCAGCTTGCTGGCATCGGCGATGCAGATGAAGGTCTTGGCCACTGCTGCAACGATCTTCTCGCGGGTCAGGGCTGCGCCGCCGCCCTTGATCAGGTTCAGGTGCGCGTCGCTTTCATCGGCGCCGTCCACGTAGAACTCCAGCTCGCTGACGCTGTTCAGTTCGTATACCGCAATACCATGCCCCTTCAGGCGCTGGGCAGTGGCCTCGGAGCTGGCGACGGCACCGTCGAAGGCGGTCTTGTGCTGAGCCAGGGCATCGATGAAGAAGTTGGCGGTCGAACCGGTACCGACGCCGACGACGCTCTTTTCATCCAGCTTGGGCAGAATGAAGTCGACAGCGGCCTGGGCGACGGCCTGTTTGAGTTGGTCCTGGGTCATGCGGGCTCCGGAAGGGGCAGGGCGGTTTCAAAGTTGCCTAGTATAACGGCTCGCACGGCTTTGCTGTGGTCGCCCGACGTAGCGCTGGGGTAGACTTCCAGCCCTTGTCCCGCGGCCCAGTGATGCTTTCCCGATGCTCGAACAGTACGTCAAGAAGATCCTCACCTCGCGCGTCTATGACGTTGCCGTCGAAACCCCGTTGCAGAGCGCGGGGCAACTGAGCAAGCGCCTGGGCAACCAGATTCTGCTCAAGCGCGAAGACCTGCAGCCGGTGTTCTCGTTCAAGATCCGCGGGGCGTACAACAAGCTGGCCCAGCTGACCCCGGAAGAACTGGCCCGCGGCGTGGTCACCGCCTCGGCCGGCAACCACGCCCAGGGCCTGGCCCTGGCCGCGCGCGAAATGGGCATCAAGGCCACCATCGTGATGCCCAAGACCACCCCGGAGATCAAGGTCGAAGGCGTACGCTCGCGTGGCGGCAAGGTGGTGCTGCATGGCGACTCGTTCCCCGAGGCGCTGGCTTACTCGCTGAAGCTGGTGGATGAAAAGGGCCTGGTCTATGTCCACCCTTACGATGACCCGCACACCATCGCCGGGCAGGGCACCGTGGCCATGGAAATCCTGCGCCAGCACCCTGGCCAGCTGGACGCGATCTTCGTGCCGGTGGGCGGCGGTGGCCTGATCGCCGGTATTGCCGCCTACGTGAAGTACCTGCGTCCGGAAATCAAGGTCATTGGTGTAGAACCGGATGACTCCAACTGTCTGCAGGCGGCCATGGCCGCGGGTGAGCGCGTGGTGCTGCCGCAGGTCGGGCTGTTCGCCGACGGCGTGGCGGTGGCGCAGATCGGCCAGCACACCTTCGATATCTGCCGCCACCATGTGGATGAAGTGGTCACGGTCAGCACCGATGAAATCTGCGCCGCAATCAAGGATATCTACGACGATACCCGCTCGATCACCGAACCTGCCGGCGCGTTGGGTGTGGCGGGCATCAAGCGTTATGTCGAACTGTACGGCGTGACCGGCCAGACCCTGGTGGCAATCGACTCCGGCGCCAATGTCAATTTCGACCGCTTGCGCCATGTGGCCGAGCGTGCCGAACTGGGTGAAAAGCGCGAGGCGATCATCGCCGTTACCATTCCTGAACGACCGGGCAGCTTCAAGGCGTTCTGCCAGGCGATTGGCAAACGCCAGATCACCGAGTTCAACTACCGCAAGCACACCTCGGACGAGGCGCATATTTTCGTGGGCGTGCAGACCCACCCGGAAAACGACCCGCGCGCAGCCTTGGTGCAGCACTTGAGCGAGCAGGGCTTCCCGGTAACGGACCTGACCGACAACGAGCTGGCCAAGTTGCACATTCGTCATATGGTCGGCGGCCACTCGGCTGGCGCCAGCGATGAAATGGTGCTGCGCTTCGAGTTCCCGGAACGGCCGGGGGCGCTGTTCAATTTCCTCGACAAGCTGGGTGGGCGCTGGAATATCTCGATGTTCCACTACCGTAACCACGGCGCGGCAGACGGGCGTGTGGTGGCGGGCCTGCAGGTGCCGGAAGACGAGCGTCACCTGGTGCCAGCGGCACTGGCCAAGATTGGTTACCCCTACTGGGACGAAACCGAGAACCCGGCTTACAAGCTGTTCCTGGGCTGAGCAGCTAAGCTGGGCCTAAGGCCTGCTCAAGGACAACGCACACATGGAACATCTGACCACTCTGAAAACACTGCACATCATCGCCACCGCACTCCTGCTGCTGGGTGCCCTGGGCCTGGCGGTGTGGACCGTGCGCGCCCGCCGCCAGGGCGATGCGCAGGCCTATGCCAAGCTGCTGCGCCGGCCGCTGGTGTTCGTGTGGCTGGTAATGGTGCTGTGCCTGGTAAGCATGCCGTTCACCGGCTGGTGGCTGGTGCACCTGGTCGGTTGGCCGCTGGGGCAGACCTGGGTGCTGGCGTCCAGCGTCATCTATACGCTTGGTGCGTTTGCCGTGTGGTGGCTGCTGGTGCGGCTGAACCGGCTGCGCAAGGCCGAGCCGGTAGGGTTGCGCTTCACCTTGGCGCTGGCGGTGTTCAGTGGCGTCTGCCTGCTGTCCATCGCCGGGCTGATGGGCGCCAAGCCAGTCTGACTAAGCAGCGGCCAACGCTTGCCTGCATCACCTTGCCTTCACCGAACAAGGAGTTTTCACGCCGCGGCACATAAGCGTGGCGGGCGCGTTGCTGCGCTCGCAAGCTTTGTGGAACAATGCGGTGACATGCGTTTGCGAGGTTGCTGCCGTGATCGACCCGGATGGTTTTCGCCCCAATGTCGGGATCATTCTCACGAATGATGCCGGGCAGGTGCTATGGGCTCGACGGATCAACCAGGATGCCTGGCAATTTCCCCAGGGTGGAATCAACCCTGACGAAACGCCGGAAGATGCCCTGTACCGCGAGCTGAACGAAGAAGTTGGCCTTGAACGCGATGATGTGGAAATTCTTGCCTGCACCCGTGGCTGGTTGCGTTATCGTTTACCGCAGCGCCTGGTGCGGACCCACAGCCAGCCGCTGTGCATCGGCCAGAAGCAGAAGTGGTTCCTGCTGCGCCTGGTGAGCAACGAACAACGGGTAAGAATGGACCTCACCGGCAAGCCGGAGTTCGACGGCTGGCGTTGGGTGAGCTATTGGTACCCGCTGGGCCAGGTTGTGACATTCAAGCGCGAGGTATACCGGCGCGCCCTGAAAGAGCTAGCACCGCGTCTTCTGACGCGCGACTGACGACGGAGTTCGACCCCGAGCCATGCTCAATACGCTGCGCAAGATCGTCCAGGAAGTAAACTCCGCCAAAGATCTCAAGTCGGCGTTGGGGATCATTGTCTTGCGCGTCAAGGAGGCCATGGGCAGCCAGGTCTGCTCGGTGTACCTGCTTGATCCGGAAACCAATCGCTTCGTGCTGATGGCCACCGAAGGCCTGAACAAACGCTCCATCGGCAAGGTCAGCATGGCGCCCAACGAAGGCCTGGTCGGCCTGGTCGGTACCCGCGAAGAGCCGCTGAACCTGGAAAACGCCGCCGACCACCCGCGTTACCGCTACTTTGCCGAAACCGGTGAAGAGCGGTTCGCCTCGTTCCTGGGTGCACCGATCATTCACCACCGCCGTGTGGTCGGGGTACTGGTCATCCAGCAGAAGGAGCGCCGCCAGTTCGACGAGGGCGAAGAAGCGTTCCTGGTCACCATGAGCGCCCAGCTTGCCGGGGTTATCGCCCACGCCGAGGCCACCGGCTCGATCCGTGGCTTGGGCCGGCAGGGCAAGGGCATTCAGGAGGCGCGTTTCGTCGGCGTGCCTGGCTCGCCAGGCGCTGCCGTAGGGCGTGCCGTGGTCATGCTGCCGCCTGCCGACCTCGAAGTGGTGCCCGACAAGGCCGTCGATGACATCGACGCCGAGCTCAAGCTGTTCGAAAACGCCCTTGAAGGCGTGCGCGAAGACATGCGCAAGCTGTCGGCCAAACTGGCGACGCAACTGCGCCCGGAAGAGCGCGCCCTGTTCGATGTGTACCTGATGATGCTCGAAGATGCAGCGCTGGGCGGCGAGGTGACCGCGGTCATCAAGACCGGCCAGTGGGCCCAGGGCGCCCTGCGCCAGGTGGTCGGCGAGCACGTCAACCGTTTCGAGCTGATGGACGACGACTACCTGCGCGAGCGTGCCTCCGACGTGAAGGACCTGGGCCGGCGTTTGCTGGCCTACCTGCAAGAGGCCCGCTCGCAGTCGCTGGTCTACGCCGACAACACCATCCTGGTCAGTGAAGAGCTGACCCCGGCAATGCTCGGCGAAGTGCCGGAAGGCAAGCTGGTCGGCCTGGTGTCGGTCCTGGGTTCGGGCAACTCCCACGTTGCCATCCTGGCCCGTGCCATGGGTATCCCCACGGTGATGGGCCTGGTCGACCTGCCTTACTCCAAGGTCGACGGCATTGAGCTGATCGTCGACGGTTACAAGGGCGAGGTGTTCACCAACCCGAGCGAAGTGCTGCGCAAGCAGTACAGCGACGTGGTCGAGGAAGAGCGCCAGTTGGCCCAGGGCCTGGATGCCCTGCGCGAGCTGCCCTGCATCACCCCCGACGGCCACCGCATGCCGTTGTGGGTCAATACCGGCTTGCTGGCCGATGTGGCCCGGGCCCAGCAGCGCGGTGCCGAAGGGGTGGGCCTGTACCGCACCGAAGTGCCGTTCATGATCAACCAGCGCTTCCCCAGCGAAAAAGAGCAGCTGGCTATCTACCGTGAGCAGTTGGCGGCCTTCCACCCGCTGCCGGTGACCATGCGCACCCTCGACATTGGTGGTGACAAGGCGCTGTCGTATTTCCCGATCAAGGAAGACAACCCGTTCCTTGGCTGGCGCGGCATTCGGGTGACCCTCGACCACCCGGAAATCTTCCTGGTGCAGACCCGCGCCATGCTCAAAGCCAGCGAGGGCCTGAACAACCTGCGCATCCTGCTGCCGATGATTTCCGGTATTCACGAGCTGGAAGAAGCGCTGCACCTGATTCACCGGGCCTGGGGCGAGGTGCGCGACGAAGGCACCGACGTGCCGATGCCGCCGGTTGGCGTCATGGTGGAGATCCCTGCGGCGGTGTACCAGACCAAGGAGTTGGCGCGGCAGGTTGATTTCCTGTCGGTCGGTTCCAACGACCTTACCCAGTACCTGCTGGCCGTGGACCGCAACAACCCACGGGTCGCCGACCTGTACGACTACTTGCACCCGGCGGTGCTACAGGCGCTGAACACCGTGGTGCGTGATGCCCATGGCGAGGGCAAGCCGGTCAGCATCTGCGGCGAGATGGCGGGTGACCCCGCGGCAGCGATCCTGTTGATGGCGATGGGCTTCGACAGCCTGTCGATGAACGCCACCAACCTGCCCAAGGTGAAGTGGATGCTGCGCCAGGTGAACATGGGCAAGGCCAAGGAGCTGCTGGTCGAAGCCTTGAGCCATGACAACCCACAGGTTATCCACAGCTCGTTGCAGCTGGCGCTGAAAAACCTGGGGCTGGCGCGGATGATCGGGCCTGGGGCCAATAAAACCCTGTAAGGGGGGGGTTGCCTGTTCGGGCCTCTTCGCGGGCACGCCCGCTCCCACGAAGGCGCTGTTCAGGCCGACAGCTCAACCTCCCCCAGGTGTCCACCAAGCGGCCCGAAACTACGCTCGATCAGGCGTCTTCTGCCCTGATCATCCACAATCAGCACAGTACTCGCGCGTGTCCCATAACTCTGGCTGGTAATAAACACACTCGACAGCAGCTTCTCGGTCGCCATGCCCACGCCTGTGTCCGGTAGCTCCCCATCAGTTGCAGGCTCGCCATCGGCCAGCAGCGCCAGCAACTGTGGCGGCTCCGGCCTTTCCAGCAAGCTCTGCAGCCCGCTTCGGGCCTTCACCAGTTTCGGCCATGGGGTATCCAGCCTGGCATTGGACAGCCCGTACACCCCGGCTTCCAGCAGGCGCGGCGCCACGTCTGGGCCATGCAGGTAACCCAGCTGGCGCCCATCACCCACCAGCAGGTTGAACCCCGAATACTGCCCGCTACGGCTGGCCACCTTGTCCAGGTAAGCCTCAACCCCCAGCTCACCCCGTAGATACCCCGCCACCAGCTCGCCGCGCGAGCGGGGCCCCTGCGCCTGCCGCGGGTCACGGATATTGGTCAGCGCCGCAAAGCGCCCCTGTGGACCCACGCCCAGCCAGGTGCCACCGGCCTCCAGGTCCCGCCCGGCATGCACCCCGGGCGCATCCTCCCAGGCCGCCAGGGCCTGGGTAGGGCGGGCGTAGAATTCGTCGCGGTTGGCCGCGACGATCAGCGGCAGGGCGTGTCCCGGCCGCCAGGCGAATACGATCAGGCACATCGGTCAGGCCTCTGTGTTTTTTGTCACTGTACCCACAGCTGCGGGCAGGATCCATCCTGACACAGACTTCACTAGAGCCTCGAACCCGGCTTCCGTTACCATGCCGGATTGATTTCTCGGGGATGCCGAATGGAATTCGTGCTCTATCTGCTGTTGGGCGCCTGTGCCGGCGTGCTGGCGGGGCTGTTCGGCGTGGGCGGCGGCATCATCATCGTGCCGGTGCTGGTGTTCAGCTTCACCCTGCAGGGTTTTGACGCCTCGGTACTGACCCACTTGGCGGTGGGTACTTCGTTGGCGACCATCGTGTTCACCTCGATCAATGCCGTGCTCGAACACCACCGCAAGGGTGCGGTGCAATGGCCGATATTCGCCTGGATGACCCTGGGCATCCTCCTGGGGGCCGGTGTCGGCGCCAAGACCGCCTCGCTGATCCAGGGCCCGCTCCTGCAGAAGATCATTGGTGTCTTCGCACTGGTCATCGCCGCGCAAATGGCCCTGGACCTCAAGCCCAAGGCCAGCCATGGTGTGCCTGGCAAGCCTGTGCTGGTTGGCGCGGGTGGGGTGATCGGTTGGGCCTCGGCGATTTTCGGCATTGGGGGTGGCTCGCTGACCGTGCCTTTCCTGACCTCGCGCAGCCTGCCCATGCAACAGGCAGTGGCCACATCTTCTGCCTGCGGCCTGCCGATCGCCATGGCCAGTGCCTTGAGCTTCATGCTGCTAGGTTGGCATGAGCAGCACTTGCCGCCCCACAGCCTGGGTTACGTGTACCTGCCGGCGCTGGTCGGCATTGCCGTGACCAGCATGTTTTTCGCCCGCTTTGGCGCGCGCCTGGCGCACAAGCTGTCGCCGCGCCTGTTGAAACGCCTGTTCGCAGCCCTGCTGTTCTGTGTTGGTCTCAGCTTTTTGATTTGAATCGAGAGGAAGTTCCATGCTGCCTTACCCGCAGATAGACCCCGTGGCCGTGGCCATTGGCCCACTGAAAATTCACTGGTACGGCCTGATGTACCTGATCGGCATCGGTGGCGCCTGGTTGCTGGCCTCGCGTAGGCTGAACCGTTTCGACCCGACCTGGACCCGTGAAAAGCTCTCCGACCTGGTGTTCTGGTTGTCGATGGGGGTAATCGTCGGTGGCCGCCTGGGCTACGTGCTGTTCTACGACCTGCACGCCTACCTGGCCAACCCAACCTTGATCTTCGAGGTGTGGAAAGGTGGCATGTCGTTCCACGGCGGCTTCATTGGGGTGATGCTGGCAGCCCTGTGGTTCGGCAAGCGCAACAACAAGTCGTTCTTCGAGCTGATGGACTTCGTCGCGCCGCTGGTGCCGATCGGGCTGGGCGCCGGGCGTATCGGCAACTTCATCAACGCCGAATTGTGGGGCAAGCCGACCGACGTGCCGTGGGCGATGATCTTCCCGCCCTTCAGCGACCCCGCGCAACTGCCGCGCCACCCGTCGCAGCTCTATCAATTTGCGCTGGAAGGCGTGGCTCTGTTCGTGATCCTCTGGCTGTTCTCGCGCAAGCCGCGGCCGACCATGGCCGTGTCCGGGATGTTCGCGCTGTTCTACGGCATTTTCCGTTTCATCGTCGAGTTCGTTCGCGTACCGGACGCCCAGCTGGGCTATCTGGCGTGGGGCTGGCTGACCATGGGTCAGATTCTCTGCGTGCCGATGATCCTTGCTGGCCTTGGCCTGATCTGGTGGGCTTATAATCGCAAGCCCACGGCGAATCCCGCCTGATTAATCCCACGGCAGGGGCGATCCCCCTGCCGTATCTGCTACAGGTAAGCCATGAAACAGTATCTGGACCTGGTCCGCGACGTTATCGAAAACGGCACGCTGCAGGGCAACCGCACCGGCATCCGCACCATCAGCCTGCCGGGTGCGATGCTGCGTTTCGACCTGCAGAAGGGCTTCCCGGCCATTACCACGCGCAAGCTGGCGTTCAAGTCGGCGATCGGCGAGATGGTCGGCTTCCTGCGCGGCGTGAAGAACGCCGGTGAGTTCCGCGAGCTGGGCTGCAAGGTGTGGGACCAGAATGCCAACGAAAACGCCCAGTGGTTGGCCAACCCGTTCCGCCAGGGCCATGATGACTTGGGTGAAATCTATGGCGTGCAATGGCGCCAGTGGCCTGGCTACAAGCGCATCCCGCTGGGCAACCCCGCCGCTATCGCCATGGCCGAGCAGGCGGGCTTCCGCCGCATCGCCCAGGACGAGGAAGACGGTGTCGCCTTCGTCATCCTGTACAAGGCTATCGATCAGGTGCGCCAGTGCCTGGACACCATCGCCAACGACCCGGGCAGCCGGCGCATCCTGTTCCACGGCTGGAACTGCGCGCAGCTCGACGAGATGGCGCTGCCGCCGTGCCACCTGCTGTACCAGTTCCATCCGAATGTCGAGACCAGGGAAATTTCCCTGACGCTTTACATCCGTTCCAACGACCTGGGCCTGGGGACACCGTTCAACCTTACCGAAGGTGCGGCGCTGCTGGCCCTGTTCGGCCGCCTGACCGGGTACACCCCGCGCTGGTTCACCTACTTCATCGGCGATGCCCACGTGTATGAAAACCACCTGGACATGCTCAACGAGCAGCTCAAGCGCGAGCCGCTGGAAGCGCCGAAGCTGGTGATCAGTGACCGGGTGCCGGCGTTTGCCGAAACGGGCAAGTACGAGCCCGAGTGGCTGGAGAAGATCGAGCCGAGTGATTTCTGGCTGGAAGGCTATGAGCATCATGCGCCGATGACAGCGCCGATGGCAGTGTAGGTCCTGGGATGGCCGGGGGCGCTTTGCGCCCCTTTCGCGACACAAGGCCGCTCCTACATCTGCAGCGTGAGCTTGAAGCCAGCACCCTAACCTGTGGGAGCGGGCGCGCCCGCGAAGCAGGCGACGTGGTGGCTGGCACCGGCTTTGCCGGTGTTCGCGGCTGAAGCCGCTCCTACGGGAGATCGTGTTCCTCAATGCCCGTGGCTGCGGCCCACGTGCGAATGCTCGGTTTCCGGCACCGTTACCGCACCATTCGTCTCCAGTTGCTGCAAGATCGCGCATTCTGCCCCCTGTGCGCTGCAGCGCCGGCGCAATTCCACCAACTGCGCCTGCAACGCTACCAGCCCGTCGATACGCGCCTGCACATGCTCGATATGCTCGTCGATCAGCGCGTTGACGCTGCCGCACGCGTCACCCGGGCTGTCGCGCAGGCTTAGCAGGCTGCGGATTTCATCGAGGGTCATGTCCAGCGTGCGGCAATTGCGAATGAACGTCAGCCGCTCGACATGCGCCTGGGTGTAGAGGCGGTAGTTGCCGTCGCTGCGCGCAGGTGCGGGTAGCAGGTTTTCCCGCTCGTAATAGCGGATGGTTTCTACCGCACAGTCAGTGGCTTTGGCCAGTTCACCGATCTTCATTACCAAATTCCCCGCTAATGGCTTGACCCTATAGTGGCTACAGGGTGTTCACTTGGCAACAGGCTCACTTTAAGGACCCCCCATGAACCAGCCTGTCAGCCACGATCACAAGCACGGTCACCGCCACGATCATGCCCATGGCGAAGACGACCATGGCCATGCTGCCCATGGGCACAGCTGCTGCAGTGCCGAAGCTGCGCCGGCGCTGGTGCAGTTGAGCGAGCAGGCCAGTGGCCACGCGCGCCTCAGCCGCTTCCGCATCGAGGCCATGGACTGCCCCACCGAGCAGACCTTGATCCAGGACAAGCTCGGCAAGCTGGCTGGCGTCGAGCAATTGGAATTCAACCTGATCAACCGCGTGCTTGGCGTGCGCCACACCTTGGGTGGTACCGCCGAAATCGAGCGGGCTATCGACAGCCTGGGCATGAAAGCCGAGCCGCTGGGCGTTGAAGACGACGGCAGCGCCAGCGCATCGGCACCGGCGAAAACCCGTTGGTGGCCGCTGGCGTTGGCGGGTACTGCGGCAATCGCCGCGGAAATCGTGCACTTCTCTGCGCTTGCACCGGAGTGGGTGGTGGCCGCGCTGGCACTCGCAGCCATACTCGGCTGCGGTTTGGGCACCTACAAAAAGGGCTGGATTGCCCTGAAGAACCTCAACCTCAACATCAACGCCCTGATGAGCATCGCCGTCACGGGTGCGGTATTGATCGGGCAGTGGCCGGAGGCAGCCATGGTGATGGTGCTGTTCACCATCGCCGAGCTGATCGAGGCCCGCTCGCTAGACCGTGCGCGCAATGCCATCCGCGGCCTGATGCAACTGACGCCGGACATGGCGACGGTGCAGCAGGCCGATGGCCAGTGGCGTGAAGTGCCAGTGCGCGAGGTAGCCATCGGTGCACAGGTGCGGGTGCGCCCTGGCGAGCGCATTGGCCTGGACGGTGAAGTGCTCAGTGGGCAATCCAGCGTCGATCAGGCGCCGATCACCGGCGAAAGCCTGCCCGTGGAGAAGGCGGTCGGCGACAAGTTGTTTGCCGGCACCATCAACCAGGCAGGGGCGCTGGAGTTTCGCGTGACCGCTACTGCCGGGCAATCGACCCTGGCCCGGATCATCAAGGCTGTGGAGCAGGCGCAAGGGGCACGGGCGCCGACCCAGCGCTTCGTCGACCGCTTCTCGCGCATCTACACGCCGGTAGTGTTCGCCATCGCCTTGGCCGTGGCGGTGGTACCGCCGCTGTTCATGGCAAGTGCCTGGTTCGATTGGGTGTACCGCGCCTTGGTGCTGCTGGTGGTGGCGTGCCCGTGCGCCCTGGTGATCTCCACCCCGGTGACCATCGTCAGTGGCCTGGCCGCCGCTGCGCGCAAGGGTATTCTGGTCAAGGGGGGCATCTACCTGGAAGGCGGCCGCCACCTGGACTTCCTGGCCCTGGACAAAACCGGCACCATCACCCATGGCAAACCTGCCCAGACCGACGCCGAGGTGCTGGCGCCGCTGTTCGAAGGCCGCGCCCAGGCCTTGGCCGCCAGCCTGGGCGAGCGTTCGGACCACCCGGTGTCGCGAGCCATCGCCCAGTTCGGCAGGCAGCAAGGCTTGGCCTTGAGCGAGGTCGATGACTTTGCCGCCCTGGCCGGGCGGGGCGTGCGTGGCACCATCGACGGCCAGGTCTACCACTTGGGCAATCACCGCCTGGTCGAGGAGCTGGGGCTGTGTTCGCCCGAGTTGGAGGTCCGCCTGGATGGGCTGGAGCGCCAGGGCAAAACCGTGGTCCTGCTACTCGACCGCAGCGGCCCGCTGGCGCTGTTTGCAGTGGCCGACACAGTCAAGGAAAGCAGCCGTCAGGCGATCGCCGAACTGCATGAGCTGGGCATCAAGACGATGATGCTGACCGGTGACAACCCGCACACCGCGCAGGCCATTGCCGCCGTGGTAGGCATCGACCGCGCCGAGGGCAACCTGCTGCCGGCCGACAAACTGCAAAGCATTGAAGCCTTGTACGCCCAGGGCCACCGGGTGGGTATGGTCGGTGACGGCATCAACGATGCGCCGGCACTGGCCCGTGCCGAGATCGGTTTCGCCATGGCCGCGGCCGGCACCGATACCGCCATCGAAACCGCCGATGTGGCGCTGATGGACGATGACTTGCGGAAAATCCCGGCCTTCGTTCGGCTGTCGCGGCAAAGCGGGGCGATCCTGCTGCAGAACATCGTCCTGGCGCTGGGTATCAAGGCCATATTCCTGGCGATCACCTTTGCCGGCATGGCCACCCTGTGGATGGCGGTATTTGCCGACATGGGCGTGAGCCTTCTGGTGGTGTTCAACGGTTTGCGCCTGCTGCGCAAGTAAAGGCCTGCCTGGTGCGTATGGGGCGGTTCAGGTTCGCCGCCCGTTCAAAACTGAGACACCAGCGCCTCCAGCTGTTCCTGGCGCTCGGCCTGGTTCAGCTTCGCCCCCGGGTTCAGGGTGGACCACTGTGGATGCGCCCGCGCCCTGACAAGTGCCTCTGGCAGCTTGCCCTCACGCCAGGCCTTTTCATCCAGCTCACCCAGCCTGATGCTGTCCTGCGCTGCATGCCCGCGGTTATCCAAGGCCACCATCAACTGCTGCTGACGCAAGGCCAGCAAGCGCAACACGGTATCGTCCACGGTCAACTCGCGCTTGCCCTTGAGTTTGCCCAGCAAGCGCGCACCATAGTTGCGCGCCGTCTGCAGCGCACCGCCGGCCAGCGCCCCTGCCAGTGCCGCTGCCCCCAGGGTAAGCCCGCCAACCAGCAAGTCGACCCCGGCACCTGCCGCTGCGCCGGCGGCTACGCCGCTGCCCAGGCGTACGCCCAGCAGCTTCAAGGTTTCGGGGTTGAACAGGTCATCCCCCCAACGCCCATCCAGCAGCGGCAGGTCGCTGGCGTGGGCATCGTCGCGGCGGAAGGCATACAGCTTGAGCAGGGCTTCGACACACCGTTGCTCACGCTGACGAATATCCTGGCGCAGCGCTTCGATGGCCCGGGCTTCGGCCGCCGGTTCGGCGTCGACGCTGCGCCGGCAGGCAGCACAGTCCAGCAGCAGTTCGGCAATCAGGCGCTTGCCGCTGTGCTGGCGGGCCAGGCGTTGGGCCTGCTGGTCGTCGATCAGCCGTTGCAAGGCCGGGCGGGCGCTTTCCAGCAGCAGGGCCAGGCTTTCGTACAGGCGGCGTTCGCCGTCCTCGGGTGGGGCTACGCTGTCGAACCGTACCAACGCGTGAAGGCCAAGCCGGGCAAGGGCTTCGCGCCATTGCGCCTCGCGGTGTTGGTGGCTGGCGACAAAGTTGAGCACCGGCAACAGTGGCTTGCCGCAACTGGCCAGCACCTCCAGTTCGTCGCGGTACTTGGCCAGCACTGGCTCGCGCGCATCGATCACATACAAGCCCGCGTCGCTGGCCAGCAATTGGCGCAGCACCTTGGCTTCCTGCTCGAAACGCTGGCGCGCTTCGCTGCCTTGCAGGAACCGCTCGAGGCGGGCAGGGCCGTCCAGGCGCTCGCCCGGGCGCTCCAGCCGCTCCAGGTAGTCGAGCAAGGCGATGGCGTCCTCCAACCCTGGCGTGTCGTAAAGCTCCAGTAACGGTTCGCCGTCCACCGACAGCCGCGCGCCTTCGACATGGCGAGTGGTGCTGGGGCGGTGGGACACCTCGCCGAAGCTCACGTCGCGGGTCAGGGTGCGCAGCAGCGAGGTCTTGCCAACGTTGGTGTGGCCGACCACGGCCAATTTCAGCGGCTCAGTCATGGCCATGCTCCAGCCAGGTCAGCGGTGAGGTGTCGGCGTACGGCAGGCCCAGTCGCTCGAGGGCTTCATGCCAGTCGCCCAGGCGCCGAGCGTCCAGCGCCTGGCCGGGTGCTGCCTGCAGCAGCCAGACCCTTGTGGCGCCAGCATTGCGTGCCAGGTCGGCGAGCAGCGCCAGGCTGCCACGGTCGGGGGAACGGCGCGGGTCACAGGCGATGGCCAGGCGTGCCGGCGCAAAGCGGCTGAGTTGCTCGAGCAGGCGGTTGCGCGACTCGCGGCTGTCGAGCACGCCGGCATCGGTCACGCTTGGGGGCAGGCGGGGTGGCCAGGGCCGCTGGTCGTCCAGTTCCAGGCCCACCAGCAGGGCGCCGCTGCTGGCGCTTTGCAACTGCTCGGCGGCGAACCCTGGCAACGCTTCGGGGGCCGCGTCCTGCACGCCGATGCGCTCGCTGCGCGGCATCAGCGCTTCGCGCAGTTGGGCGTAACCCGGCAGGCTCAGGTCCAGGGTCAGGCGCTGACGACCCTGGCGCCAGCGCCACAGGCACAACCCGGCCAGCAGCGCGCGCGGCAGCAGGCCGTATACCAGCACCACGCCGAGCAGCCAGCTGGCCCAGGCCTGGCGCGCCACATCGAGGGCCGGCTGGCTGTCGCCACTGGCGCGGATCATGGCCTCGTCGGGCACGGTAAAGCCCAGCAGCGAAGGCAGCGCGCCCAGCGCCTGGGTAAGTTGGATGAACGGGTCGGCAGCGAGCAGGGTGGTTTCCCACACGAAGCCATAGCGACGGGTGGCCAGTAGAGCCAGCAGCATGCCCAGTGCGCAGAGCATCGCCAGCAGCCACAGGCTGTGTACCAGCAGGCCCAGCAGCCAGCGGTTGAGGCGCTGGCGCTGCAGCAGTACCAGCAGTGCCGGGGCCAGGTGCGCGGCCTTGGCGTCGCGGGCGAAGCGCTCACTCAGCCATAGCCACAAACGGCCCAACCCCGCCCCGTGTTCGCCACTGAGGGCAAAACCAATGGCCCAGCCCAGCAGCGTCAGCAGGTTCAGCCCCAGCAGGCTGCCCAACGCCCAGAATACGTTGACCGGGCGCTGGCCGTCGCCAAGCGCCGCCAGGGCCAGGCCTGCGCCGCTGAGCACGGCTAGCAGCAGCAGGGCCAGCAACGCCAGGCGTGCCCCCTGCTTCCAGTGGCGCAGGGCAGTGGCCATGCCGTCGCGTTCGGCCAGGAACAGCGCCCGGCTTTCGATGCGCGTCGCCAGGTCGCCACCGCGCTGGCGCGCATGACGGTTGGCGGCCTGGTCTTCCAGCAGGCCGGCGTGTTCTTCGCGCAGGCGGACCGCTTCGGTCAGCCAGCGTTTGTCCAGTGGAGTCGGTGCGGTCACAAGGTCTTCCATTGCACAGGTCAGGGCAGAAGCATAACCCACACGCCCGGTGCTATCCTCGCTGGCATGAATACATCACTCCCCCTTAGCCTGATCGCGGCTCACGCCGAGAACCGTGTGATCGGCATCGACAACTCCATGCCCTGGCATCTGCCGGGGGATTTCAAGTACTTCAAGGCCACTACCCTGGGCAAGCCGATCATCATGGGGCGCAAGACCTGGGACTCACTGGGCCGGCCGCTGCCCGGGCGGTTGAATATCGTGGTCAGCCGGCAGCCTGGGCTGCAGCTGCAGGGCGCCGAAGTCTTCGGCTCGCTGGAGCAGGCGCTGGTGCGGGCCGAACAGTGGGCGCGCGAAAAAGGCGTCGATGAGCTGATGCTGATTGGCGGGGCGCAGCTCTATGGGCAGGCGCTGGAGAAAGGGCTGGTCAGCCGCATGTACCTGACGCGGGTGGAATTAGCGCCAGAGGGGGATGCCTGGTTTCCCGAGTTCGACCAGGGGCAGTGGAAGCTGGTGTCGAGCGAGGCACAGGGTGAAGAAGGCAAGCCTGGGTATCACTTCGAGGTTTGGGACAGGGTTTGAGATTTCTGGGGGCCGCGTTGCGGCCCATCGCCGGCAAGCCAGCGCCCACCGAGACGATGCAAAGCTTGAGATCTGCCCGGTACCTGTGGGAGCTGGCTTGCCGGCGATGAGGCCAGCCCAGGCAATACAAGACAGTTGCTCCCACAGGGGCCGCAGCAATCTGTCAGGTATGGCTCAGCTCGGCGTGTTCATCGTCGGCCAGCACGTTCTTGTCGGTCTCTTTCAGCAACTGGCTGGTGACCACGCCCGCGGTCATCGAGCCATTCACGTTCAACGCGGTACGGCCCATGTCGATCAGCGGCTCGACCGAAATCAGCAACGCCACCAGTTCCACCGGCAAGCCCATGGCCGGCAACACGATCAGCGCGGCGAAGGTGGCGCCGCCGCCCACGCCGGCAACCCCCGCCGAACTCAGCGTGACGATGGCCACCAGGGTGGCGATCCACAGCGGGTCGAAGGTATCGATGCCAACCGCAGGCGCGACCATGACCGCCAGCATGGCGGGGTAGAGCCCCGCACAGCCGTTCTGGCCGATGGTGGTGCCGAACGAGGCGCTGAAGCTGGCGATCGACTGCGGCACACCCAGGCGGCGGGTTTGCGCTTCGATGTTCAGCGGAATGCTGGCTGCGCTGGAACGGCTGGTGAAGGCGAAGGTGAGCACCGGCCACACCTTGCGGAAGAAACGCAGCGGGCTGACGCCGGTGGCGGCCAGGATGATGCCGTGAACCACGAACATCACGGCCAGGCCCAGGTAGGACACCACCACGAAGCTGCCCAGCTTGAGGATGTCTTCCATGTTCGAACTGGCTACCACCTTGGTCATCAGGGCCAGCACGCCATATGGGGTCAGTTTCATCACCACCCGCACCAGGCGCATGACCCAGGCTTGCAGGGTGTCGATGGCCGACAGCGCACGTGCGCCTTTCTCCGCGTCGTCCTTGATCAGTTGCAGGGCGGCCAGGCCGACGAACACGGCGAAAATCACCACGCTGATGATCGACGTCGGCTTGGCCCGCGCCAGGTCGCCTACCGGGTTGCTGGGGATGAACGACAACAGCAACTGCGGGATATTGAGGTCGGCGACCTTGCCCGCATAGTCGCTGTGGATAACCTGCATGCGGGCGCTCTCCTGGGCGCCGGCCACAAGGCCTTCGGCGCTGAGGCCGAACAGGTTGGTCAGCACGATGCCGATCAACGCGGCAATGGCTGTGGTCAGCAGCAGGGTGCCAATACTCAGCACGCTGATACGGCCCAGCGACGATGCGTTGTGCAGGCGCGCCACGGCACTGAGGATCGAGGCGAAGATCAGTGGCATGACGATCATCTGCAAGAGGCCCACATAGCCATTGCCCACCAGGTCGAGCCAGGTGATGGTGGCCTTGAGCACGGGGTGACCGGCGCCATACACGGTGTGTAGAGCCAGACCGAAGAGTACCCCCAGCGCCAGGCCCAGCAAGACCTTCTTGGCCAGGCTCCAGTCGGTGCGGCGGGTTTGTGCCAGGCCCAGCAACAGGGCCAGGAATGCCAGCAGGTTGAGTGACAGCGGCAGATTCATTGAAGCTCCAGCAGAGAAAGCAAAAGGTGGCATCGCCTCTGTGAGCGATTGCGAACGGAAATGCTAACAGCCTGAAAACAAACGACTTTATACCCAAATGGAATGTGCATAGTCGTTTATGGAATAACGCTATGTCGCAAATTGCAATGAACACGGCGTTTACTGCTGCCTGAACGTCGGTGTGGACTGCCGCCCATCGGTCGGGTTGCACTAGCGTTGGTAGATCATTTCAGGAGATTCGTACATGAAAGTCGCCGTGAAAGCTGCCGCTATCGGCTTGTCCCTGCTGTTCAGTATCGAAACCTTCGCCACCGAGCTCAAGCACTGGCCTGCCGAGGCGGCCAGGCAGCTCGACAGCATGATCGCTGCCAATGCCAACAAAGGTAACTATGCGGTGTTCGACATGGACAACACCAGTTACCGCTATGACCTGGAAGAAGCCTTGCTGCCGTTCATGGAAAACAAAGGGTTGCTGAGCCGTGACAAGCTCGACCCGTCGCTGAAGCTGATACCGTTCAAGGACACCGCCGAGCACAAGGAAAGCCTGTTCAGCTACTACTACCGGTTGTGCGAAATCGACGACATGGTGTGCTACCCGTGGGTCGCCCAGGTGTTTTCCGGCTTCACCCTCAAGGCGTTGAAGGTGCAGGTGGACGAACTGATGGCTTCGACCCAGCCGATTCCCAGCACCTATTACGATGGCGACCAGGTGAAGGCGATCGACGTGCAGCCGCCCAAGGTATTCAAGGGCCAGGCCGAGCTGTACAACAAGCTGATGGAAAACGGCATCGAGGTCTATGTGATTTCGGCCGCCTCTGAAGAGTTGGTGCGCATGGTGGCCTCGGACCCCAAATACGGCTACAACGTGAAGCCGCAGAATGTGATTGGCGTGAGCCTGTTGCTCAAGGACCGCGCCAATGGCCAGTTGACCACCGCGCGCAAGCAGATCAGTGCCGGGCACTACGACGCCAAAGCCAACGAAGGGCTGGAACTGACCCCGTACCTGTGGACCCCGGCCACCTGGATGGCGGGCAAGCAGGCGGCGATCCTTACTTACATCGATGAGTGGAAGAAGCCGGTGCTGGTGGGCGGCGACACGCCAACCAGTGATGGCTACATGCAGTTTCATGGGGTAGACGTCGGCAAGGGCGGTATCCACCTGTGGATCAACCGCAAGGCCAAGTACATGGACCAGTTGAACGGCATGATTGCCAAACATGCAGCGGCGCAGGCCAAAGAAGGGTTGCCGGTGACGGCGGACAAGAACTGGGTGGTTGTGACGCCGGAGCAGATCCAGTAAGGCTTGTGTAGAGTGGGCCGGCCTCTTCGCGGGCTCGCCCGCTCCCACTTGCATTGCATGACTTTCAGATGCTGTGCGGTCCCTGTGGGAGCGGGCGAGCCCGCGAAGAGCCCGGTGCAGGCATAAAAAAACCGGCGCACAATGCGCCGGTTTTCCATTCATGCTATCGAAGCCTTACAGCCCTTCGAGCATCGCCTTGTTACGTACAGCACCCTTGTCGGCACTGGTGGCCAGCAACGCATAAGCCTTCAGTGCGGTGGTCACCTTGCGCGGGCGGACTTCAGCCGGTTTCCAGCCTTTCTTGTCCTGCTCTACACGGCGCGCAGCCAGCTCTTCATCACTGACGAGCAGGTTGATCGAACGGTTGGGGATGTCGATCAGTACCTTGTCACCGTCGCGCACCAGGCCGATAGCGCCGCCTGCAGCAGCCTCCGGCGAAGCGTGGCCGATGGAAAGGCCCGAGGTGCCACCCGAGAAGCGGCCGTCGGTCAGCAGGGCGCAGGCCTTGCCTAGGCCTTTGGACTTCAGGTACGAGGTCGGGTAGAGCATTTCCTGCATGCCCGGGCCACCTTTCGGGCCTTCGTAGCGGATGATCACGATGTCGCCGGCCTTCACTTCGTCGGCGAGGATGCCGCGCACGGCACTGTCCTGGCTTTCGAAGATCTTCGCGGTACCTTCAAACACGTGGATCGACTCGTCGACACCGGCGGTCTTCACCACGCAACCATCCAGCGCGATGTTGCCGTACAGCACGGCCAGGCCGCCTTCTTGCGAATAGGCGTGCTCGAAGCTGCGGATGCAGCCGTTCTCGCGGTCGTCATCGAGGGTTTCCCAGCGGGTCGACTGGCTGAATGCGGTCTGGGTCGGGATCCCGGCAGGGCCGGCCTTGAAGAAGGTGTGCACGGCTTCGTCGTCAGTCTGGGTGATGTCCCATTTGGCGATGGCTTCTTCCATGCTGCGGCTGTGCACGGTCGGCAGGTCGGTGTGCAGCAGGCCGCCACGGGCCAGCGAACCGAGGATGCTGAAGATGCCGCCAGCGCGGTGCACGTCTTCCATGTGGTACTTCTGGATGTTGGGCGCCACTTTGCACAGCTGCGGCACTTTGCGCGACAGGCGGTCGATGTCGCGCAGGTCGAAGGCTACCTCGCCTTCCTGAGCAGCGGCCAGCAGGTGCAGGATGGTATTGGTCGAGCCGCCCATGGCGATGTCGAGCATCATGGCGTTCTCGAACGCCTTGAAGTTGGCGATGCTGCGTGGCAGTACCGATTCGTCGTTCTCGCCGTAGTAGCGTTTGCACAGTTCGACGATGGTGCGCCCGGCCGTCAGGAACAGCTGCTCGCGGTCCGAGTGGGTGGCCAGGGTCGAGCCGTTGCCCGGCAGGGCCAGGCCCAGGGCTTCGGTCAGGCAGTTCATCGAGTTGGCGGTGAACATGCCGGAGCACGAACCGCAGGTCGGGCAGGCGCTGCGCTCGTACTCGGCGACTTTCTCGTCGGATGCGCTGGAGTCGGCGGCGATGACCATGGCGTCGACCAGGTCCAGGCCGTGGCTGGCCAGCTTGGTCTTGCCGGCTTCCATCGGGCCGCCCGAGACGAAGATCACCGGGATGTTCAGGCGCAGGGCGGCCATCAGCATGCCAGGGGTGATCTTGTCGCAGTTGGAGATGCACACAATGGCATCGGCGCAGTGGGCGTTGACCATGTATTCCACGGCGTCGGCAATGATCTCGCGGCTGGGCAGCGAGTACAGCATGCCGTCGTGGCCCATGGCGATGCCGTCGTCGACCGCGATGGTGTTGAATTCCTTGGCTACGCCACCGGCGCGTTCGATTTCGCGCGCGACCAGCTGGCCCAGGTCCTTCAGGTGCACGTGGCCGGGGACGAACTGGGTGAACGAGTTGGCGATGGCGATGATCGGTTTCTTGAAGTCTTCGTCCTTCATGCCGGTGGCGCGCCACAGGGCACGGGCGCCGGCCATGTTGCGGCCCTGGGTGGAAGTCTTGGAACGGTAATCAGGCATGAAACACTCCTGGCGGCTGAATCAGGTCACGTAAAGGGAAGTGAGCTTCTGTGGTCCTTTGCGCCGCAGGCCGGTTGCCACTGGCACGGATGAGGCCGAAGACACCACGGGATCGCCGCGTGCTTGGCCAGAGCTCATAAACCCGCCGGGGATGACTGGCGATGAATAGGCCGATTCTACACCGCTGGCGCGGCGAGGGAATGGCGATGTGTCTGGACGGTGGCTTTGGCCTAAACGGTCGATGTTTGTAGGACGCTTCTGAAAGGGTGCCGAAGGGGCTGACCGGCCTACCCCGCCTGGCTATCATTCGGCCGCCGCATGTGCGGTATCACGAGATATCCCTCAATGGACCTTCCCAGTAACCGGTTCATCACGAACCTGCTATCTGGCACTGAGCGCGTCGCCGCCAGGGCCGCCGAAGGCTTGAGCTCGCGAGGCTGAAGTCCCAGGCGCCTGGGTCGGCGCCTGGAGAATTGCATGCAACAGCAAATCGACAAGAACCTCCTTCAGCCGGACGCCCACGCAGCCCTTGAGGCGCAGCGGCGCGAGGCGACCGAAGACTTCCACAAAGGCGCTTCGATCACCAACCACATTGGCAATCTTCGGGACGCAACCCTCGGGCTGCTTTACCGCAAGCGCGTGCTGTGGCTGGTGGTGCTGGTATTTGGCAACCTGTTTTCCGGTGCAGGCATTGCGGCCTTTGAAGAGACCATCGCTGCGAACATTGCCTTGGTGTTCTTCCTGCCGTTGTTGGTAGACAGCGGCGGCAATGCCGGCGCCCAGTCTGCGACGTTGATGGTGCGGGGGCTAGCCACGGGTGAGGTGGGCATGCGCGATTGGTGGCGCATGCTCGGGCGTGAGTTCGGCGTGGCTTTGGCATTGGGGGCAACCATGGCCGTTGCCGTGGCGTCGCTGGGGGTATTGCGCGGCGGGCCACAGATTGCGCTGATTGTAGCCAGCAGCATGGTGGTGATCGTGCTGGTCGGCAGCATGATCGGCATGAGCCTGCCGTTTCTGCTCAGCCGTTTCAAGCTGGACCCGGCAACGGCCAGTGGGCCACTGATCACTTCGATTGCCGATGCGGCGGGGGTACTGGTTTATTTCGGGATCGCGACGCAGGTCCTGGATATCTGATACGAGCCTGGGGGCATCATGCCCCCGGCCCTCACTGATCAGCTGTTGGGCAGCAACCGGCAGGTGATGCTCTTGATGTAGCGGGTTTCGGCAATGGCCGGGTGCACCGGGTGGTCGGGGCCCTGGCCGCCGCGCTCGAGCAGCTGCAGGTTGCGGTCCAGGTGGCGGGCGCTGGTCAGCAGAATGTTGTGCAGGTCGTCCTCGGGCAGGTGCATGGAGCACGAGGCGCTGACCAGGATGCCGTCCTTGCTCAGCATGCGCATGGCCTGTTCGTTCAGCCGGCGGTAAGCGGCCTCGCCGTTCTTCAGGTCTTTCTTGCGCTTGATGAAAGCGGGTGGGTCGGCAATGATCACGTCGAAGCGTTCTTCGGCAGCCTTCAGTTCGCGCAGGGCTTCGAACACATCGCCTTCGATGCAAGTCAGCTTTTCGCTGATGCCGTTCAGCGCGGCGTTACGCTCCACGCCATCCAGGGCAAAGCCCGAGGCATCGACGCAGAACACTTCGCTGGCGCCGAAAGCACCGGCCTGCACGCCCCAGCCACCGATGTAGCTGAACAGGTCGAGCACACGCTTGCCCTTGACGTACGGCGCCAGGCGCGCACGGTTCATGCGGTGGTCGTAGAACCAGCCGGTCTTCTGGCCTTCACGCACCGGAGCTTCGAACTTGACGCCGTTCTCTTCCAGCGGCACCCAGTCCGGCACCTCGCCGTAGACGGTCTCGACATAGCGCTGCAAGCCTTCGGCGTCGCGGGCGGCGGAATCGTTCTTGAACAGGATGCCGCTGGGTTTGAGCACTTGCACCAGGGCAGCGATCACGTCGTCCTTGTGCGCTTCCATGGTGGCCGAGGCCAGCTGCACCACGAGGATGTCGAAGAAGCGGTCGACCACCAGCCCTGGCAGCAGGTCGGAATCGCCATAGACCAAGCGGTAGCACGGCTGGTCGAACAGGCGCTCGCGCAGCGACAGGGCGACGTTGAGGCGGTGCACCAGCAGCGACTTGTCCAGCGGCAGCTTGATGTCGCGCGACAGCAGGCGTGCGCAGATCAGGTTATTCGGGCTGAGTGCGACGATGCCCAACGGTTTGCCGTTGGCCGCCTCGAGAATGGCCTGCTGGCCGGCCTGGAAGCCTTGCAGTGGGGTCGCGCTGACATCGACTTCGTTGCTGTAGACCCACAGGTGGCCGGCGCGCAGGCGGCGGTCGGCATTGGCTTTGAGGCGAAGGCTGGGCAGGGACATGACGTCGCTCCGGGAAAAAAGAGCGGGATTATACCCTGTTGGCCGGTACTTCGGTTCGAGGTACGACAAAGCGCCGGCACGGCCACCTGGGTTAGAATTCCTCGTCCTAAACGAGTGTGCACGTATGTCCCAAGAACTCAGCGCCGAACAGATCCAGCAAGCCTTGCAAGGCATCACCATCCCGCCGCAACCGCAGATCATGGTTGACCTGCAGTTCGAGCAGTACATGCCTGACCCGGACCTGGAAACCATCGCCAAGTTGATTTCCCAGGACCCAGGCCTGTCCGGCGCCCTGCTCAAGCTGGTCAATTCGCCGCATTTTGGCCTGTCCAACAAGATCGGTTCGATCCAGCGCGCAGTGAACCTGCTGGGCAGCCGTTCGATCATCAACCTGATCAATGCCCAGTCGATCAAAGGCGAGATGAGCGACGAGACCATCGTCACCCTCAACCGCTTCTGGGATACCGCCCAGGATGTGGCGATGACCTGCCTGACCCTGGCCAAGCGCACCGGTATCCAGCCCGCAGACGAGGCCTACACCCTGGGCCTGTTCCACGACTGTGGCGTGCCGTTGATGCTCAAGCGCTTCCCCAACTACATGGAGGTGCTGGAAGAAGCCTATGCCAAGGCCAGCGGCGAAACGCGGGTGGTGGATACCGAAAACCGCGCCTTCAATACCAACCATTCGGTGGTCGGCTACTTCACCGCCAAGTCCTGGCGCCTGCCGGAGCACCTCACTGCCGCCATCGCCAACCACCACAATGCCCTGGCAGTGTTCCGCGACGACACCGCGCGCAACACCCAGAGCCAGCTGAAAAACCTGCTGGCGGTGCTGAAGATGGCCGAGCATATCTGTGCCTCTTACCGGGTGCTGGGCAATCAGGCAGTCGACCACGAATGGCGTGTGGTCGGCCCGCTGGTGCTCGATTACATTGGCCTGTCGGATTACGATTTCGAAAACCTCAAGCAGAACATTCGTGAGTTAGGCGGGCACTGACACATGCCGGAATTACCCGAAGTAGAGACCACCCGGCGCGGTATTGCGCCGCACCTGGAAGGCCAGCGCGTCAGCCGCGTGGTGGTGCGTGACCGGCGCTTGCGCTGGCCCATTCCCGAAGACCTCGATGTGCGCCTGTCGGGGCAGCGCATCGTCACTGTCGAACGGCGCGCCAAGTACCTGCTGATCAATGCCGAAGTCGGCACCCTGATCAGCCATCTGGGCATGTCGGGCAACTTGCGCCTGGTCGAGCAGGGCTTGCCGGCGGCCAAGCATGAGCATGTCGATATCGAGCTGGAGTCGGGGCTGATGCTGCGCTACACCGACCCTCGCCGTTTTGGTGCCATGCTCTGGAGCCAGGACCCGTTGCGCCACGAGCTGCTGCTGCGCCTGGGGCCGGAGCCGCTGACCGACCTGTTCGACGGCGAGCGGCTGTACCAGCTGTCCCGTGGGCGCTCGATGGCGGTCAAGCCGTTCATCATGGATAACGCGGTGGTGGTGGGGGTGGGCAACATCTACGCCAGCGAGGCGCTGTTCGCTGCCGGCATCGATCCACGCCGCGCGGCCGGGGGGATTTCCCGGGCGCGTTACCTGAAGCTGGCGATCGAGATCAAGCGGGTACTGGCGGCGGCGATCGAGCAGGGCGGTACCACCTTGCGCGATTTCATCGGCGGTGACGGGCAGCCGGGGTACTTCCAGCAGACCCTGTTCGTGTACGGGCGGGCTGGGCAGCCGTGCAAGGTATGCGGTACGGAGCTGCGCGAAGTGAAACTGGGGCAGCGGGCGAGCGTGTTCTGCCCACGCTGCCAGCGCTGAGGCTACAGGTGATTGCCGTCCTGTAGGAGCGGCCTTGTGTCGCGATGGGGTGCGAAGCGCCCCCAAAATTTCAGCGTTTGCGCAGAAACCAGCATTTGCGCAGAAACTTCGGCTTTTGCGCAGAAACCGCCGGGGCCGCTGTGCGGCCCATCGCGACGCAAGGCCGCTCCTACAGAAACCGCGCAGGGCTGAGGGTTCAGGCCTTGCCGGTAATACGCCGGTACTTGGCCATCAATTGCTCTTCGGTTTCCGGGTGCGCCTCATCCAGCGGGATGCAATCGACCGGGCAGACCTGCTGGCACTGCGGCTCGTCGTAATGACCCACGCACTGGGTGCACAGGTTGGGGTCGATCACGTAGATCTCTTCGCCTTGGGAGATGGCCTCGTTCGGGCACTCGGGTTCGCAGACGTCGCAATTGATGCAATCGTCGGTAATGATCAGGGACATGGGGACTCCGGCCGGGGCTCAGCGCCCGGGCATGTTCAACGCAATGGGCACAATTGTGCCGCATTCGCGCCCGCAGTGCACGCGGGCGCGACAATCAGGCGGTCAGGCTTGCTTCTTGAAACGCTCGGTCAGTGCCTCGGCCACCGCAGGGTGGACGAATTTGCTGATATCACCGCCCAATGCGGCGATTTCCCGGACCAGGGTCGAGGAAATGAACGAATAGCGTTCCGAAGGCGTCAGGAACAGGCTCTCCACATCGGGTGCCAGTTGCCGGTTCATGTTCGCCAACTGGAACTCGTATTCGAAGTCGGAAACCGCACGCAGGCCGCGCAGCAACACATTGGCGCCCTGTTCCTTGGCGAAATGCGCCAGCAGCGAAGAGAAGCCGATGACTTCGACATTGGGCAGGTGCTTGGTGACCTCACGGGCGAGCGCGACACGTTGCTCCAGCGGGAACAGCGGGTTTTTCTTCGGGCTGGCCGCCACTGCGATGATCACGTGGTCGAACAGGCGCGAAGCACGCTCGACCAGGTCGCCGTGGCCTCTGGTAATGGGGTCGAAAGTACCCGGGTACAACACTCGGTTCATCGCGTCATCCTGGCTGGAGTGCGTTGGGGAGTCGGATGGTAGCGCAGCGACGGCGCCCCGGCCAAGTCATGCGGCCGGCTGATGGCACTATAGACAGGGCATGTATTCGTTGTCATGCGTTGTGTGCCAGGCGGGTAGCCAACGCTTCACTGAGCCTGGCGCTGATGGCATACACCGACAGCTGTGGGTTGGCGCCGATGCTGGTGGGGAACAGCGAGCCGTCGTGAACCGACAGGTTTTCCAGCTGGTGATGGCGCCCCAGGCTGTCGCACACCGCCTGGCGCGGGTCTTCGCCCATGGCGCAGCCACCCATCACATGGGCGCTGCCCAGGCGCGCACGGAAGGGCTCCAGCGGTAGACGGTCGATCATGGCCAAGGCCTGTTCCAGGCTGGCAGCGCCGCTGGCATCGCTGTGCACCGGGGTTACCTCGACCGCGCCGGCGGCGAACTGGACCTGCGCCATGCTGCGGTAGGCGCGCCGCAAGCCGTCACGCAGGTAGTCGCTGACCGGGTAATCGAGCACGGGGGAGCCGTCACCGCGCAGTTCAACGCTGCCGCCCTGGCTTTGCGGGTGAAACCCGTCGCGCAGCAAGGCCAGCATGACATGGGTGTTGGGCAATTCGGCCATGCGTCGGGCATTGTCCTGGCCATGGCCACCCAGCAGGGTGCTGGCCAAGGCCGGGTGCAGCGGCGGTACTTCAAGCTTGTAGCCTACCGGCCCCTCTGTGCCGTGCTGCCACTGGAAATGGTCGCTGTAGATCGACTGCGGCGCGCCGTAGTAGGGGTCGATGCGTTCGTTGAAGCGTGCGGCGCTGAAGTTGACTAGGTGCAGGAAGGTGCGTTTGCCCAGGCGGCCATACGGGTCAGGGGCGTTGGAGCGCAGCAGCAGGGCCGGGCTGTTGATGCCGCCGCCTGCGAGGATGTAATGGCGCGCGTGTACTGTCACTTGCCGACCTGTCGGTAGGATGCCTTGCGTATCCAGGGCCTGGCAGGTCAGGTGTTGGATGCGCTCGCCGTTGTGGCTGAAGCGCTCGGCCCGGGCCAGGTAAAGCAGCTCGCCGCCTTGTTCGAGGGTGGCGGGAATGCGCGTCACCAGCATCGATTGCTTGGCATTCACCGGGCAACCCATGCCGCAGTAACCCAGGTTCCAGCAGCCGCGCACGTTGCGCGGGATGACTGCCCAGCGATAACCCAGTTGTTCGCAGCCACGGCGCAGCACGTCGTTGTTGGCATTCGGTGGCATGGCCCAGGGTGTGATACCCAGCTCCAGCTCCATGCGCTCGAACCAAGGGCGCAGCTCATCTTCGCCGAGCCCTTGTACGCCATGGGCCGAGGCCCAGTGCGCCAGGGTCTGCGGCGGGGTGCGAAAGCTCGACGTCCAGTTCACCAGCGTGGTGCCGCCTACGGCACGGCCTTGCAGGATGGTAATGGCGCCATCCTTGCTCATGCGCCCCAGGCCCTCCTGATAGAGGCTGGCATAGGCTTCGTGCTCCAGCAGCTTGAAGTCGCTGCTGGTCTTCAACGGGCCTTCTTCGATCAGCAATACCTTGAAGCCCGCGGCGCTGAGCAGCTGTGCGCTGGTGGCGCCGCCGGCACCGCTGCCGATCACGGCGATATCGGCGTGCAGTTGCAGGTCGTGTTCCAGGCGTGAGGCGTCGTGGGTGTTCCACCCGCGGTCGAGGCCTTGGCGAAACGGGTCAGGCACAGGCATTGGCGATGCTCTTGTCGTGTTCAGATTTTCGGTGGGCCGGGGTAACCGCAGGCGGCCCAGGACTCGGGGCGCTCGTACCAGGCCATTTGCAGCAGTTGCAGCAGCGAGGCATGGCCCATGCGCAGCAGGTTCAGCGAGCTGCCCTGCCAGCGCTGCAGGAAAGCCTCGACCTGGGCGGGCGCGGCCTGGGCCCAGGCACCCCAGATGCCGGTCAGTGGGCCGCGGGTCAGCGGCAGGCTGAGCACGTCGAACAATTGCCGGGTGAGTTTGAGCATCTCCGGCGACAGCGCTGCCAGCTTGTAATCGAGGCTGCGCAGTACCAGCGTATCGGTGGCCAGCGTGCCGCTGAGCACCACCGGTATCAGCGCGCGCAACAGTGGCAGGTCATCGTGGCGCAGCGCCTGAAACCCCGGCGCGGCCGTTTGTGCGCTGCAGCCCACCAGGCTGGCACCGGCCAGGAAGGTGCTTGCGGCAACGCTGAAACGTAGCAGGTCGCGACGGTGCATGGCCCGGGCCTCAGCGGATGAACAACTTGTAGACCAGGCGCTGCAGGGCTTTGCCGTAAGGCGGGTAAATCAGCCGTGCGGCGTTGAAGCGTTGCTTGGCCAGTACCGCCTTGGCCTTGCTGAAGGTCAGGAAGCCTTCATGGCCGTGATAGTGCCCCATGCCCGAGGGGCCTATGCCACCGAACGGCAGGTCGTCCTGAGCCACATGCAGCAAGGTATCGTTCAGGCATACCCCGCCGGAATGGCTGTGTTGCAACACCTGTTGCTGTTCGCCGCCGTCGTAGCCGAAGTAGTACAACGCCAAGGGCCGCGGGCGCTGGTTGATGTAGGCCAGTGCGTCATCGAGCGTGTCGTAGGGCACCAGCGGCAGCAGCGGGCCGAATATTTCGTCCTGCATGACCTGCATGGTGTCGTTCACCTTGGTCAGCACGTGTGGCGGCAGGCGCCGCCCCTGGCGTTTCTCGTGGGCGTACAGGTCGGTCACCTGCGCACCTTTGCCGCGCGCGTCCTGCAGCAAGTGCTCAAGGCGTGCCAGTTGCCGGGGATTGATGATGGCGCTGTAGTCAGGGTTGTCGGCAATGCGAGGGTACATGCGCCGTACGGCGGTGCCGTAGGCATCGGCGAAAGCATTCAGGCGCTCGCGCGGCACCAGCACGTAGTCGGGGGCGACGCAGGTCTGGCCGGCGTTGAGCGTCTTGCCGAAGGCGATGCGCTCGGCGGCTGTTTTCAACGGTACGCTGGCCGATACGATGGCCGGGGATTTGCCGCCCAGTTCCAGGGTCACCGGCGTTAGGTTTTGCGCGGCCGCCAGCATGACCTGGCGGCCTATGCTGGTGGCACCGGTGAACAGCAAATGATCGAACGGCAGGCGAGCGAACGCCTGGCCGACCTCGACCTCGCCAAGCACTACACTGACCAGGTCTTCCGGAAACACCCGTTGCAGCAGGGCTTGTAGGGCTTGGCCAGTAGCCGGGGTGGCCTCGCTGAGCTTGAGCATGACCCGGTTGCCAGCGGCCAGGGCACAGGTGAGCGGGCCGATGGCGAGAAACAACGGGTAATTCCACGGCACGATGATGCCTACAACGCCTAGCGGCTGGTAAAGCACCCGCGCGCTGGCAGGCTGGAATGCCAGCCCCACGGCCCGCCTGGATGGGCGCATCCAGCGTTGCAGGTGGCGCTCGGCATGACGTATGCCCTGCACCGAGGGCAGTAGCTCGGCCAGCAACGTTTCATCGGCGCTGCGCCCGCTGAAGTCGGCATTGATTGCTGCGATCAGCTGCTGCTGGTTGGCCAGCAGGGCCTCGCGCAAGCTTTTCAGCCACTGCCGCCGTTGTGTTGCCGGTGGCAGAGGGTTGCCGGCGAACGCCTGGCGCTGGGCGCTGAATGTTGCCTCCAGAGCGTGCACGTTAGGCAGGGCGATGGGCGAGGTCACGGCAGTCTCCTGGCTGAGCTTCAGGTTTATAGAGTCTATACTCTAACTTTTGCTTTGGCGCGAGTATTACCCTTGCACAGACCGGTGTATCAGCCGGGTGAATCGCCGTAAGATAAACCTTCATCAAAGCCTGCAGACTGGGAGCTTGAGCATGGCCCCGCGCATGAAGACCCGAGAGCGCATCGTGCAGAACAGCCTGGAGCTGTTCAACCAGCAGGGCGAGAGAAGCGTCAGTACCAACCACATTGCCGCACACATGGAAATTTCGCCTGGCAACCTGTATTACCACTTCCCTAACAAGCAGGCGATCATCGCGGTGTTGTTCAGCCAGTACGAAGAATTGGTGGACAGTTTCCTGCGCCCGCCGCAAGGGCGTGCGGCGACCGTGGATGACAAGCGGTTCTACCTCAAGGCGCTATTGGCGGCGATGTGGAACTACCGCTTCCTGCACCGCGACCTGGAGCATCTGCTGGACAGCGATGCCGAACTGGCCGCGCGCTACCGGCGTTTTTCCGAGCGCTGCCTGCGCCAGGGCCAGGCGATCTATCGCGGCTTTGTCGAGGCTGGCATCCTGGCCATGGCGCCGGCGCAGATCGAATCGCTGACCATCAACGCCTGGATCGTGCTGACCTCGTGGGTACGTTTTCTCAGCACCACCCGCGAGCACTCCGCGCACCTGGGTGAAGAAGCCTTCATGCGCGGCGTCTACCAGGTACTGGTGCTGGAGCTGGGTTTCGTCACCGACAGTGCCCGCCACGCGGTGGACGCGCTGTGCCAGGAATTTCAGGTACCGTTCCACCAGGCCCTGGAGCTGTAGCCCGGGGCGCCAGTGTCATTGCTTTGTGTCATTGATCAGGAGATTGTCATGCCCCTTGCGCAATTGATCACCCCGCAACAATTGGCCGAGCGTCTGGGCTCGCCCAAATCGGTGATCCTCGACTGCCGCTTTGCCCTTGAAGATGTCGACTATGGCCAACGCAGCTATGCGCAAGGGCACATAGCCGGTGCACATTTTGCCGACCTCGACCGCGATCTCAGCGGGCCGGTGAGCAAGGGGCGTACCGGGCGCCACCCGTTGCCCGATGCTCAGCGGCTGGTCGAGCGCTTGCGTGAGTGGGGTGTGGACAACGACAGCGAAGTGGTGCTGTACGACGACGGCCCCGGCGCCTTTGCTGCCCGTGCCTGGTGGCTGCTGGTCTGGTTGGGCAAGCGCAGCGGCGTGGCCATTCTCGACGGTGGCCTGAAGGCCTGGCATGCAGCGCACCTGCCCCTGAGCCTGGACCCTGCATCCAAGCGCCAAGGCACATTCAGCGGCGAGCCAGACCCCGCGCTGCTGATCGATGCCGACCACCTGGCCAAGCGCCTGGGCAACGCGGACCTGACCCTGCTCGATGCGCGAGCGTTGCCGCGCTTTCGCGGCGAGGCGGAGCCCATCGACCCGGTGGCAGGGCATATCCCCGGCGCGCAGTGCGCGGCGTTTACTGACAACTTGGGGCCTGACGGGCGCTTTTTGCCGGCCGATCAGCTCAGGCAGCGCTTTGCCGAAAAGCTGGCCGGGCGGGCACCGGAGCACGTGGTGTCTTATTGCGGTTCGGGGGTGACGGCGTGTCACAACCTGTTTGCGCTGGCGCTGGCAGGTTACCCGCTGGGCAAGCTGTATGCCGGGTCGTGGAGTGAGTGGATCACTGATCCGGAGCATGGGGTGGCCACTGGCGACTAGGTACGTCTGGCATGGAGCGCGTTACTGGCCCTCCACCAGCCACTGCGGAATCCGCCGTTCCAGGTAGTACCCGGGCCTGCGCAGGCTGCCATCGACAAAGCCCACATGGCCGCCGCGGCGGTGCAGCTCGAAACGGGTCTGCGGGGCCAGTTCCCGCGCGGTCGGCAAGCTGTGGCTGGACACGAACGGGTCGTCACTGGACTGAATGATCAGCGTTGGCGTGCGGTTCTGGCCAAGAAAGAAGTGGCTCGATGAGCGGCGATAGTAGTCGTGTACATCGCGAAAACCGTTCAGGGGGGCCGTGACCTTGCCGTCGAACTCCCAGAATGTGCGCAGGTTGCTCAGCTGGCCCAGGCGTTCGAGTTCGGCCAACCGGTCATGCTGGCCCTGGGCATGGAAGTGCCGCTGCTTGAGTTGTACATACGCCAGCATTTCGCGCATGAAGTGCGCCTGGTACACCTTGGAGAATCCCTGGCCGATGCGGTCTGCGCAGTGGTCCAGCCGAAACGGTACCGAGACTGCTACCGCAGCCTCCAGCTGGCTGGCGACGCCGCTTTCACCCAGGTACTTCAACAACACATTGCCGCCCAGCGAATAACCCACCGCATACAGCGGTGCCAGTGGGCGCTGGGCGCGCACGTGGCCGATGATTTCCGCCAGGTCTTCGCTGGCGCCGGAGTGATAGCTTCGGGGCAACAGGTTGGGTTCGCCCGAGCAGCCGCGCCAGTTCACCGCCACGCTGGCCCAGCCCCGCGCTTGCAGGGTTTGCTGCAAGCCCTTCACATAGGGTGAGTGAGAGGAACCGGTCAGCCCGTGCAACACCAGTACCAGCGGCGCCTGCGGCTGGTGCGGGCCATGCCAGTCCAGGTCGATGAAGTCGCCATCAGCCAGCCACAGGCGCTCCCGGTTGCGCGCAAGCGCCGGCAGCTTGCGCCACAGGGGGCCCCACAATGTTTGCAGATGAGGGTTGGACAGGCCGATGGCCGGACGGAAAGGGGCGCTGAGGCTAGGCATGCTGGGCGACTCGTGATGTGCCGGCCTAGAGTGCCACGAAACAGCGCCTTTGTACCTGCGCTATTGGTCGAGCGCGGTCGGTTTGGGTAATGGCAATTGCTCGGTAACCGGGCCGCTGGTGACGAATACCTGTGGGGCCTGCAACCAGACTTGCGCCGCTTCACGCAGATTGGCAGGCGTAAGCGCCGACAGTCTAGCGAGGAAGGTGCCCAGGTGGTCTGGCGCCAAGCCCTGGTGGCTGTAGGTGGCCAAGGCCTGGGCCATTCTCGCGTTGTCTGCCAGGCTGTCGTGCAGTTTACCGGCGATCTGGTTGACCGCCATGTCGCATTCGGCCTGGCTGGGGCCGTGTTCACGCAGGCATGCCAGAATCGCCGACACCAGCGCGCCAGAGGCATCCCGGTACTGGGGGGCGATATCCCAGTGGATCTGCAACTGGCTGGCGGCATCCAGCGGCCTCAGGTCGCAGGAGATGGCGTAGGTGAGGTTGCGCAGGGTGCGCAATTCCTGGGTAAGGCGCGACTCATAGCTACTGCCCAGGATTGCGTTGAGCAGATACAGGGCTGGGAATACCGGATCCTGGGCCGATACGTTCGTTGCAAGGGTGAGCGTTGCTTGGGTGGTACTGCTGGCCGCAGCGAGATTCAGGTCCAATGCCTGGTAGTCGGGAACCGATGGCGTGCGTTGCGCCGCCCAGCCTTGCGGCAGGGCCCGTACCAGGTCGTCGACAAGCTGCCGTGCTTCCTCTCGGGTCAGGTTGCCCACCAGGCCGATGTCGAGGTTGTTGGCCGAATACGCCTGCTGGTGAAACGCCCGGATCTGGTCATCGTCAATGCTGGCGATGGTTTGGGCCGTCAGGGTGGACGCGTAGGGGTGGCCGCTGAAAATATGCGCGGTGGCCGCCTTGGTAATCCGCAGGAGCGGATGGTTGCCATACCTGGCCTGGCTGAAGACGAGCCGTTCGCCTATTTTGGCCACATCGCCCGCTCGCAATGCCGGGCGGGCCAGCATCTCGGTCAGCAATTGCATCACACTGTCGCGCAGTGCCGGCAGGCTCAGGGCGCGTAGCGTGACAAGCGCGCTGTCGTCGCTGATCCTTCTGCCCAATATGGCGCCAAAACCGGCCACTTCCTCGGCGAACCGCGTGGCGTCGAGTTGCCCGGTACCTTGGTCGAGGCTGTACAGCACAAGTGCCGCCAGCCCAGGGTGGGCGCCGTCGAGTACGCTGCCTGCGCGAAAGCGTAACGCCAGGTCGAACGTGGGCCGGTCGTGGCGTGCGAGGAAGCTGACGCGGGTGCCTTCTGCCGTTTGCCAGTGCTCAGGGTGGGCTTGCAGGTCGGGGACGTGGCCAAGGTCGATACCCCGGGCCGAGTGCAGGTTGGCCATGGCCGCCAAGGCGGTGTCGTCAGCCGGGCCGTTGCAGGTCAGCGGCAAATGGGCCGGGGGGAGTACCTGGATCATGCTGTTGCTCCTGGCTGAAGGTAGCTGGTGGTCAACCGCTCGCGCCCCAGGTAGGCAAGTGCCACCTGCTGTATCTGTTGGCTGTCGAGGTCGCGGATGATCTGGATTTCTTGGTCAATGACCGCGGCGGCGATGCCGGCAGCGGCGGCCTCGCCGATTCGCTCGGCTTGGAGCACCTGGCTGTCTTCGAACATGCGGCGTGCAAGCATGCGCAGTTTCGCGCGTTCGAGCTCGGCGGGGGGCACTGCGCTAATGCGCAGTTCTTCCAGGTGTCGGCAAACGGCTTGTGCAGCCTCTTCTGGCGTGCTGTTCGTACTGTTCACGTACGCTGACAGGGTCAGCAGGGTGTCACCCCGCAGCAGGGGCTCATAGGTGATGCTGATGCCGGTAAGCAGGCGTTTGTCCCGTACCAGGTCACTGTAGAGCCTGGCGCTGAAACCCTCGGCCAGCACCTCGCGGATCAACTTGAGGGCAGGGGCGGTGGCTGCATCCGGTGCGGTGGCTCTGCTCGGTACGTTGAACGACATGAACAGACCTTCGCGTAACCCGGGCAGGCTCACGGTTTGCGTGCGCGCCTGCAACGGCTGGTCTTGCCGTGGTACGGGGCGCTGCGGCACTGGCGCGTTCGGCAGACTGGCGAAGTACTGCTCCACCTGGGTGCGCAGGGTTGCCAGGTCGATGCCGCCAACCACCACCAGCGTGGCGTTGTTGGGCCGGTACCAGGTTGCATACCAGGTTCGCAGCGTTTCCAGTCCAATATCGGCAAGGTCGGCCAGGGAACCGAAGCTCGGTTGCCCATAGGCATTGCCGCCATGGGCCAGCGCCAGGTGAAGGTCGTAAGCCTGTTGGTCTGGGTGGTTGTCGAACTTGAGACGCCTTTCGTCCTCGACGGCTTTCTTTTCCCGGTCCAGTTCTGCCTGGCCGAAGGTTGCGCTGTTCATGGCATCGGCCATGATCTCCAACGCGATTGGCAGGCGAGCGACCGGCAGCGTTATCTCGTACGCCGTCGCCTCTTCGTGGGTGCTGGCATTGGCGTTGCCGCCCAGGCGGGCGATCACTCGCGAGTACTGGCCGGCGGCAAGTTTGCTGCTGCCTTCGAAAATCAGGTGTTCCAGGAGGTGGGACAGGTTGCTGTGGCCCGCGGGCTCATGGCTGGAACCCACGTGATACCAGAGTTGCACGGCGGCAAGCTGGCTGGTGTGGTCTGGCCGCAGGTAGACGGACAAACCGTTGCTCAGGGTGAAGTGCTGCAGTGGCAAGGGGGCGGCTGAAACCACAGATGCCAATCCTGCCGAGACCTGGTCGAGGGTGACGGGCGCAGGTGAAGTCATCGCTGAAGTGCTCCGGTTGGGTGAACCGCAACAGCTTCAGCGAAATGGCGCCGCAGGCAGCGCTACATAGTTAGCCCCGCTGCCACAGCGCGTAATACACCTGGCCGGTTTTTTTCTCGCGATGCAAACGCCAGTTGCCGGGCAGTTGCAGGGCCGATGGCGCTGCTTCGCTCTCGGTGTAGACCCAGGCTTGCTCGCTGAGCCACTGGTGCTGCTCCAGCAGGTTGCAGGTGTTGGCCAGCAGATCCTGGTGGAATGGCGGGTCGAGGAACACCACGTCGAACTGCTGCTTGGCCGGGTTCTGCAAGTAGCGCAGGGCATCGGTTTGCAGAATTTGCCCGCGCGGGCAGCGGAGGATTTCCAGGTTGTTTTTCAGGTTGACGATGGCCGCCGGGTTGCTGTCCAGTGCCACGGCGTCTTCGGCGCCGCGGGACAGGGCTTCGAGCACAAGGGCGCCACTGCCGGTGAAGGCGTCCAGTACCCGAGCGCCCTCGATATAGGGCGCCAGCCAGTTGAAGACGGTTTCGCGCACACGGTCGGGCGTTGGCCGCAGGCCTTCACCTTCCGGCACCGCCAGGCGACGGCTACGCCACTCGCCGGCGATGATGCGCAGGTGGCCCTGGCCCTTGCTTTGCCCGGTTTGTGGGCGGGCGGGAGGGGTGGATCTTGGCATTAGTGCTCCGGTACCCCGAGCGGCTGCTCGGAGGGCTTGTCAGTGGGTGCTGGCAGCGGTTTCTGTGGCACTTTCGGGCCAACGGTGACGATCACCAGTTTATCGGCTGACAGGTGTTTGTTCATGGCGGCCTTGACCTGCTCGACAGTGAGGGCCTGGGACTGCTGCATGAAGTCCTCCAGCCAGGTCAGCGGCAAGTTGTAGAAGCCGATGGCGCCCAGCTGGCCGACGATGCTGGCATTGCTGGCATTGGACAGCGGGAAGCTGCCTGCCAGTTCGCGCTTGGCATCGTCCAGCTCCTGCTGGGTGGGGCCGGTCTTGAGGTAATCGGCCAGAATGCCCTGCACCAGCTTGAGCGTGCCCTCGCTGAGTTCGGCACGAGTTTGCAGGTTGATCATGAACGGGCCGCGCACCTGCATCGGGCTGAATACCGAGTAAACGCCGTAGGTCAGGCCGCGTTTTTCCCGCACCTCGCTCATCAGCCGGGTACCGAAAGCACCGCCGCCGAGGATCTGGTTACCCAGCGACAGTGCAGGCCAGTCCGGGTCCTGGCGGTCGATACCAAGCTCGGCCAGCATCAGGTGGGTCTGCTTGGACGGGAAATCGATGTGGGTCAGGCCGGGCTTGGCTTCGGCCGGCTGCGCCGGCGCGGGCAGCGCCGGGCCTTTGGGTAGCCCGGCGGACACCTGGGCGGCGATGGCTTCGGCTTCGGCGCGGCTGAGGTCGCCGACCAGGGCGATCACGGCGTTGCCACCGGTGTAGGCCTTGGCATGGAAAGCACGCAGTTGGGCCAGGCCGATGCCGTTGATGCTTTCGGCAGTGCCGTCGCTGGGGTGGGCGTAGGGGTGGTCGCCATAGAGGTTGGCGAACAGCGCTTTGCCAGCGATTTTGCCAGGGTTCTGCTTCTCGTACTCGAAGCCGGCCAGCATCTGGTTCTTGATGCGCTTGAGCGCGTCTTCAGGGAAGCTCGGCTTGCCGGCGACCTCGGTGAACAGCTTGAGCGCCGGCTCGCGCTTGTCCTTGGCGCTGAGGCTGCGCAACGAGGCCACGGCCATGTCACGGTAGGAGCCGTTGCCAAAGTCTGCACCCAGGCTCTCGAAGCCTTCGGCGATGGCGGTCACGTCCTTGCCGGCCACGCCTTCGTTGAGCATGGCGTTGGTCAAGGCAGCCAGGCCTGGCGTGCCGCCGTCCTGGCTGCTGCCGGCGGCAAAGGTCACGCGCAGGTCGAACATCGGCAGCTCGCGCGCCTCGACGAACAGCACCCGGGCCCCTTCGGCGGTGTTCCAGTGCTGGATGTTCAGCTGGCGCCGGCTCGGCGGCTTGCCGTCCAGCTCGGCCAGCGACTGCAGGGTGTTGGCCGGCCGGGCCGCAGTGTTGTCGGCCTTGGCGGCGTTGTCGGCCAGGGCCGGGGCAGCCAGCACCGCTGCCAGCGCCAGGGCGCGGATACCGGTGGCCAACAGGGTTGGGCGTGGTGCGCGACGATCACTCATGAGCGGACTCCTCGGGCAGTACATGGGCAACGCTCAGGCGTTCGCGGGTGAAATAGGTGCGCGCGGCGTTCTGGATGTCCTGCGGGGTAACGCGCTTGAGCTCGTCCAGTTCGCTGTCGATCAGCTTCCAGGACAGGCCGACGGTTTCCAGTTGGCCAATGGTGGTGGCCTGGCTGCTGATGGAGTCGCGGTCATAGACCAGGCCGGCGATAACCTGGGCGCGTACGCGCTCCAGTTCTTCGGCGCTGGGCGGGGTGGTTTTGAGTTCGTCCAGCAGTTGCCACACGCCCTTCTCGACGTCGGCCAGGGTTTTCTGCTTCTGAACGTTCGGCGTGGCCGAAATCAGGAACAGGCTGTCGCCACGGGTAAAGGCGTTGTAGCTGGACGAAGCACCGGCCACCAGCTCCTGGCCACGCTCCAGGCGCGCCGGCATGCGGGCGCTGTAGCCGCCGTCGAGCAGCGCCGAGATCAGGCGCAGGGCGTGTACGGTGCGGGGGTCCTTGGCAGTGGCCAGGCCGGGCACGTTGAAACCGTAGATCAGGCTCGGCAGTTGGGTGCGCACGTGCAGGGTCAGCTGGCGCTGGCCGGGTTCTGCGAGTTCCAGTGGCAGCTTGGCCGGTGGCACGGTGCGCTTCGGGATGCTGCCGAAGTACTTCTGCGCCAAGCCTTTGACCTCGTCGGGGGTGACATCGCCGACCACCACCAGGGTGGCATTGTTGGGGGCATACCAGGACTCGTACCAGTGGCGCAGTTCCTCGACCTTCATGCGCTCCAGGTCGGCCATCCAGCCGATGGTCGGGGTATGGTAGCCGCTGGCAGGGTAGGCCATGGCGCGGAACAGCTCGAAGGCCTTTGCAGTGGGCTGATCGTCGGTACGCAGGCGGCGCTCTTCCTTGATGACCTCGATTTCCTTGCTGAATTCGTCGGCTGGCAAGCGCAGGCTGGCCAGGCGGTCGGCCTCCAGTTCCAGGGCTACGGGCAGGCGGTCACGCGCCAGCACCTGGTAATAGGCGGTGTAGTCGTCGCTGGTGAAGGCATTCTCTTCAGCCCCCAGGTCGCGCAGCACGCGTGAGGCTTCGCCGGGGCCGAGCTTGGCGCTCCCCTTGAACATCATGTGCTCCAGGGCGTGCGACAGGCCGGTCTGGCCCGGGGTTTCGTAGCTGGAACCGACCTTGTACCAGATCTGCGAGACCACCACCGGGGCGCGGTGGTCTTCGCGCACCACGACCTTGAGGCCGTTGTCGAGGATGAATTCGTGGGTGGGTTGCACATCGGCGGCGAAGGCCGCGAGCGGCAGGCAGAGCGTGCCGAGCAACAGGCCAGCGGCGCGGCGGGCTAGAGCATTCATACGGTGTTTAACCTGTTCGGCGGCCCGCTGGGTTTAGCGTCGACGGGCCAGGAGGTGCTAGGATACTGATCCGGTTGCCTGGCGACCATGCCTGTCGCCGTTCTGGCCCACAGGACACTAAGACAAAACATTGCGCATGAACCAGCCGGCTTCAAGATAGTCTGTTCTGCGTAGAGAGAATTCCCGATCCGCCGTAGCTGGCGCATCGCTACCCTGAGATAGCCGTCTTCCATGTTTGGTTCCAACGACGACAAGAAAGCGCCGGCCGAGGCTGGTGAAAAGAAAGGCCTGTTCAGCTGGTTTCGCAAGAAGCCGCAACAACCTGTGGACGCTGGCGTTCCCGCCAGTGAAGCCCCCGCTGTCGAGCAACCTGTAGCCGCTCCGGTCGAGGCTCCCGCTGCTGAAGCGCCGCAGCCTGACGCGCCTGCCCCGGCAGCCGAAGCGCCGGCGCCGGTCGCTGCGCAGCCGTTGCCGGTCGCTGAACCCGAGCCGCTGGTTTCCCCGCCGCCGGTAGCGCCCGCTCCGCAACCCGTCGCACCTGCGCCGGTGCCGGCCGCTTTGGTGGACGTCGCCCCTACCGAGCCTGCGCCGGTCAGCAACCTGGTACTGCCGGTGGCTGAAGAGCCGGTAGCGCTGGTGCCGGACCTGGAACCCAAAGCGCCACCGGTAATCCCCGAGCGCCCGGCACCTGAGGTGGTGGCCCCACCGGCCGTGGCCGCTACAGCCGTCGAGGTCGCGCCAGAGCCGCCGGCGGCGCCGGCCGAACAGGCCAAGCCTGGCTTCTTTGCCCGCCTCAAGCAGGGCCTGTCGAAGACCAGCGCCTCCATTGGCGAGGGGATGGCCAGCCTGTTCCTGGGCAAGAAAGTCATCGACGACGACTTGCTCGACGAGATCGAAACGCGCCTGCTGACCGCCGATGTGGGCGTGGAGGCCACCTCGACCATCGTCCAGAACCTGACCCAGAAAGTCGCCCGCAAGCAACTGGCCGATGCCGACGCTCTTTACAAGTCGCTGCAGGAAGAGCTGGCGGCATTGTTGCGTCCGGTCGAGCAGCCATTGAAAGTGCAGGCGCAGAACAAACCCTACGTGATCCTGGTGGTAGGCGTGAACGGCGCCGGCAAGACCACCACCATCGGCAAACTGGCGAAAAAACTGCAACAGGAAGGCAAGAAGGTGATGCTGGCCGCCGGCGATACCTTCCGCGCCGCAGCGGTCGAGCAGTTGCAGGTGTGGGGTGAGCGTAACCAGATTCCGGTCATCGCCCAGCACACCGGTGCCGACTCCGCATCGGTCATTTTCGACGCCGTGCAGGCTGCCAAGGCCCGCGGTGTGGACGTGCTGATCGCCGACACCGCCGGCCGCCTGCACACCAAGGACAACCTGATGGAGGAGCTGAAGAAGGTGCGCCGGGTGATCGGCAAGCTCGACGCCGAGGCGCCGCACGAGGTGCTGCTGGTGCTCGACGCCGGTACCGGGCAGAACGCCATCAGCCAGGCCAAGTACTTCAACCAGAGTGTCGAATTGACCGGCCTGGCCCTGACCAAGCTCGATGGCACCGCCAAGGGCGGGGTGATCTTCGCCTTGGCCAAGCAGTTCAAGTTGCCGATCCGCTTCATCGGTGTCGGCGAAGGCATCGACGACCTGCGCACCTTCGAAGCGGAGCCTTTCGTCAAGGCTCTGTTTGCCGAGCGAGACTGACCATGATCCGATTCGAACAGGTTGCCAAGCGCTATCCCAATGGTCATGTCGGTTTGCATGAGCTGAGTTTCCGGGCGCGCCGGGGCGAATTCCTGTTCGTCACCGGCCACTCGGGGGCCGGCAAGAGCACCTTGCTGCGCCTGCTGCTGGCCATGGAGCGCCCGACCAGCGGCAAGCTGATGCTGGCCGGGCAGGACCTGGGCCAGATAAGTAACGCCCAGATCCCGTTCCTGCGCCGGCAGATCGGCGTGGTGTTCCAGAACCACCAGCTGTTGTTCGACCGCACGGTGTTCAACAACATTGCCCTGCCGCTGCAGATTCTGGGCTTGTCCAAGGCCGAGATCGCCAAGCGCGTCGATTCCGCCCTGGAGCGCGTGTCCCTGGCCGACAAGGGCGAGCTGTTCCCGGCTGACCTGTCCACCGGGCAGCAGCAGCGGGTCGGGATTGCCCGGGCGATCGTCCACCAGCCAGCGCTGCTGTTGGCCGATGAACCCACCGGTAACCTCGACCCGCGGCTGGCCGCAGAGATCATGGGGGTATTCGAGGACATCAATCGCCTGGGTACTACGGTTTTGATCGCCAGTCACGACCTGGCACTGATTGCGCGCATGCGCCACCGCATGCTGACCTTGCAGCGCGGCCGCTTGATCGGCGATGGGGAGGCCGGGCAATGAGCACTACACGTACGCCAAAGGTTTCCGAGCGCGTTGCGCCGAAGCCAGCCGACCCGCAGCCGGCGAAGAAAAAACGCGGCGAAGACGATGACGGCCCGGATTTGCGCACGTTGTTGCACGCCTGGCTGGAAAGCCACCGTGCCAGCCTGGCTGACAGCCTGCGCCGGCTTGGCAAGCAGCCGATCGGCAGCTTCTTCACCTGCCTGGTAATGGCCGTGGCGCTGAGCATGCCGATGGGGCTGTCGTTGTTGCTGAAGAACGTCGAGCAATTGGGCGGTTCGTGGCAGCGCGCAGCGCAGATTTCGCTGTACCTCAAGCTGGATGCCGGCAGCCGTGATGGCGAGGCGCTGCGTGACGAGATCAAGGGCATGCCCGGCGTGGCAGACGCGCAGTATGTCAGCCGCGAGGAGGCGCTGGAGGAATTCCAGCAGCAGTCCGGCCTGGGCGAGGCCTTGCGCGAACTGCCGGAAAACCCGCTGCCAGGTGTGGTGGTAGTCACCCCGACCGAGGTCGACAAGCCCGCGCTTGAAGCCTTGCGTCAGCGCCTTGCGGAGCTGCCGCGGGTGGATGTGGCGCAACTGGACCTGGTCTGGGTGGAGCGGCTGGCGGCGATCCTCAAGCTGGGTGACCGGTTCGTCTTCGGTCTGGCGGTGATGCTTATTTCCGCGCTGCTGTTAGTAATCGGTAACACAATTCGTCTACATATCGAAAACCGCCGCATCGAGATCGAAGTGATCAAGCTGGTCGGCGGCACTGACGCCTACGTACGGCGGCCTTTCCTGTACATGGGCGCATTGTATGGCCTGGGTGCAGGGCTGCTGGCGTGGGGGATCCTGGCGTTTGGCCTGAACTGGCTGAACGAGGCGGTGGTAGGGCTTTCCGGGCTATACGGCAGTGACTTCGCCCTGGGCGGCGTGCCGGGGTCCGATGGTCTGTCGCTCTTGATCGGAGCGGTGTTGTTGGGGTATATCGGTGCATGGATTGCAGTCGCCCGCCACTTGAGCGAGCTGGCACCGCGATAGTTTTTACAGGCCTGCATTGACATTTTGTTCACGATGGAACTTGTACCGTCGTGCCAGGTCAATGTTGGCAGCGCCCAAAAAGCGCGAGTCTAGTAAGTCGGAGGTTCTTGAATGACCACATCGTTGCAACCTGCCTATGCCTTGGTACCCGGTGCAAACCTGGAAGCCTATGTGCACACGGTCAACAGCATCCCGCTGCTGACGGTCGAGCAGGAGCGTGATCTGGGCGAGCGTCTCTATTATCAGCAGGATGTCGAGGCCGCTCGTCAAATGGTGATGGCCCACCTGCGTTTCGTCGTACATATCGCCCGTAGCTATGCTGGCTATGGGCTGGCCCAGGCTGACCTGATTCAGGAAGGCAACGTTGGCCTGATGAAGGCCGTCAAACGCTTCAACCCTGAAATGGGCGTGCGCCTGGTGTCGTTCGCCGTGCACTGGATCAAGGCCGAGATCCACGAGTTCATCCTGCGCAACTGGCGCATCGTCAAGGTGGCTACCACCAAGGCCCAGCGCAAGCTGTTCTTCAACCTGCGCAGCCAGAAGAAGCGCCTGGCCTGGTTGAACAACGACGAAGTGCATCGCGTGGCGGAGAGCCTTGGCGTCGAGCCGCGTGAAGTGCGCGAGATGGAAAGCCGCCTCAGCGGGCAGGACATGGCGTTCGACCCGGCAGCGGAAGCTGACGACGACAGCGCGTTCCAGTCCCCTGCGCATTACCTGGAAGACCACCGGTACGACCCGGCGGTGCAACTGGAGGATGCCGACTGGAGCGACAACTCCACCAGCAATCTGCACGAAGCGCTGCAAGGGCTGGACGAGCGCAGCCGCGACATTCTCTACCAGCGCTGGTTGGCTGAAGAGAAGGCCACCCTGCATGAGCTGGCAGACAAGTACAGCGTTTCGGCTGAGCGGATTCGCCAGCTGGAGAAGAATGCGATGAACAAGGTCAAGGCACTGATCGCAGCCTGATCGGGCCTTTGTTGCACAGAAAAGCCGCTGGCTCCGACGGAGCGAGCGGCTTTTTCATTTGTGTCGGCACTGCATTCAAAGCTTTCTGGATGAGTCGAGCTGCATTAGGTAGCTGGGGCCACCCAGCTGGCTCATTTGCCGGCGAATCCACCCGGCACGGCTTGCCACGTAGGCGCTCGGCCGGCTGGCACTCCACTTGATCGGGCTGGGCAATACTGCGGCCAGTTGCGCTGCCTGCTGGCGGGTGAGCTGGCTGGCATCGACACCAAAGTGATAGCGCGCCGCCGCCTGAGCCCCGAATACGCCTTTGCCCCACTCGGCGCTGTTTAGGTAAACCTCGAGAATGCGTTCCTTGGACCAGAGCAGTTCGATCAGTGCCGTGAACCAGGCTTCCAGCCCTTTGCGGAACCAGCTGCGCCCCGACCACAGGAACAGGTTCTTGGCCACTTGCTGGGTCAGGGTGCTGGCGCCACGGATGCTGCCACCGCGTTCGTTGTAGGCCAGCGCAGCCTGGATTGCCGGGATGTCGAAGCCCCAGTGGCTGGCAAATTTCTGGTCCTCGCCGGCAATGACCGCGACCTTGAGTTCATCGGAAATGTTCTGCCACGGCTCCCAGTCGCGCTGCAGGTCGATGGGTTCGCCATTGACCCAGGATTGCACCTTGCGCTCGACCATCAGCGCCGTGCCGGGCGGGGGCACCCAGCGGAACACCAGCACCAGCACGATGCTGCCGGCAGCGAACCAGAGCAGGGCACGGAAGAGGCGGCGAATAAGGGATGGCAGCATGACGATGGCTTGGCCGTACGGGTGGAAGGGGCCATTATACAGACCCGATCCAAGGAGTCGTCCCATGCTTCGCAGCTTCCTGATGCTTGCCGCCTTTTTCGGCTTTACCGGAGTCGCACTGGGTGCCTTCGCCGCCCACGGCCTGAAAAACCGGCTGACGGCCGACTACCTGGCGGTGTTCCACACCGGCGTGACCTACCAACTGGTGCATGCGCTGGCGATTCTTGCGGTTGCCGTGCTCTCGGCGCACCTGCCTGGGCGCCTGGTGGGCTGGGCCGGTGGGCTGTTTGCGGTGGGTATCGTGCTGTTCTCCGGCAGCCTGTACCTGCTGGCCCTCAGCGGCCTGACCAAGCTGGGTATCATCACCCCGTTTGGCGGCCTGTGTTTCCTGGCCGGCTGGCTATGCCTTGGGTTGGCGGCCTGGCGGCTGGGCTGACCAGCTGGTCCACAATCGCGACTAATGGCGCGTACCGCCCTTGGGTTGCGGGGCGGTTCGGCGCTAGAATGCGGGCCCCAAAGAATAATGGTGGCCGTGCGCATGCGCATTCAACTGAACGGTGAACCTTACGAACTGCCTGCCGGCGAGAGCGTTGCAGCCCTGCTGACGCGCCTGGAGCTCAGTGGGCGCCGCATTGCCGTGGAACTGAACCTGGATATCGTGCCGCGTAGCCAGCACGAGAGCACCCTGCTGAACGACGGCGACCAGGTCGAAGTGGTCCACGCGATCGGTGGCGGCTGACAGCAGCCTGGTGGTTCACAAGCAAGCCCTGCAACCTTTTCCCGAGGAACAACGATGAGCAACGTTCGCAGCGACAAGCCCTTCATTCTGGCCGGGCGTACGTTCCAGTCGCGCCTGCTGGTCGGCACCGGCAAATACCGTGACATGGAAGAGACCCGCCTGGCCACCGAGGCCTCGGGTGCCGAGATCGTCACCGTGGCCGTGCGCCGGACCAACCTTGGCCAGAACGCGGGTGAGCCGAACCTGCTCGACGTGTTGTCGCCCGACAAGTACACCATCCTGCCCAATACCGCAGGCTGCTTCGACGCCACCGAGGCCGTGCGTACCTGCCGCCTGGCCCGCGAGCTGCTGGAAGGCTACAAGTCCCACGAGTCGCGGACCTTGGTCAAGCTCGAAGTGCTGGCGGACCAGAAGACCCTGTTCCCCAACGTGATCGAAACCCTCAAGGCCGCCGAAGTGCTGGTCAAGGATGGTTTCGACGTGATGGTCTACACCAGCGATGACCCGATCATAGCCCGCCAGCTGGCTGAGGCGGGCTGCATCGCGGTGATGCCGTTGGCCGGCCTGATCGGCACGGGCCTGGGTATCTGCAACCCGTACAATCTGCAGATCATCCTGGAAGAATCGAAAGTCCCGGTGCTGGTCGATGCCGGCGTGGGCACCGCTTCCGACGCCACCATCGCCATGGAAATGGGCTGCGAGGCGGTGCTGATGAACTCGGCCATTGCCCACGCCCAGCAGCCGGTGTTGATGGCCGAAGCCATGAAGCACGCCATCGTCGCCGGTCGCATGGCCTACCTGGCCGGCCGGATGCCGAAAAAACTCTATGCCAGCGCCTCTTCGCCGCTGGATGGTCTGATCAAGTAAGAGCCCCAGATGACTGATTCGCAAGATACGCCGATCGCCGCCGACGGCGACCAGCGCCCACACCGCCGCATCAAGAGTTTCGTGATGCGTGCCGGGCGTATGACCGAAGGCCAGCAACGCGGCCTGGACCAAGGCGGCCCGCTGTACATCCTGCCGTTGGCCGACAGCCCGGTGGACTACGACCAGGTATTCGGCCGTTGTGCGCCGCGTACCCTGGAGATCGGCTTCGGTATGGGGCATTCCCTGCTGGAAATGGCCGCCGCCGCGCCGGAGCAGGACTTCATTGGTGTGGAAGTACACCGCCCCGGTGTTGGTGCGCTGCTCAATGGTGTGCTGACCCAGGGTTTGAAGAACCTGCGGGTGTATGACTGCGATGCCATCGAAGTGTTGAACCGCTGCGTGGCCGACAACAGCCTCGACCGCCTGATGCTGTTCTTCCCCGACCCTTGGCACAAGGCGCGCCACCACAAGCGCCGTATCGTGCAGCTGGAGTTCGCCGAGCTGGTACGGCGCAAGCTCAAGCCCGGTGGCGTGTTCCACATGGCCACCGACTGGGAGCCGTATGCCGAGTACATGCTGGAAGTGATGAGCGCTGCTCCGGGCTACCGCAACCGCGCAGCAGACGGTACCTACGTACCGCGCCCCGAAGAGCGCCCGATCACCAAGTTCGAACGCCGCGGCGAGCGGCTGGGGCATGGGGTGTGGGATTTGAAGTTCGAGAAGGTGGACTGATCGGCTGAATCGGCCTTTCGGTACGCTGAGGCCTGTAGAAATGCAGGCCAAAAAAAACCGCTCTGAGATGAGCGGTTTTTTTGTGTGAGCAAAAGGACTGAGTATCCTTCGCTTCAAGGCTTCACTGAAAGCTCTACACAGTCAGGTGATCATAGGCACCTTCAGAAGCAGGGTCAATGTGCGGAAATACCCGGCATCAAGTGTGTCGAAGCAGTTAACAGTGTCGGTCAAGTAGACCGGGTATCATCTAGCTGCTCCTGTGAGAGTCCATTCAGTGATGGGTCGGGTAGGAGAAGAATTCTGCTTTCCGGCCCCTTCGACATGGCCTGAGAACCGTGCCGGTGACTTCTTCGAAGGGCCATTAACCTGGCCACTTCACTGAACGCTCTACACAGCTTTCGAAGGCATCGAAGTACCGGTTAGATGCTGGAAGATTGGCCCGCCAACACGGAGGCCAATGCACATGAAGCGATTGCTTGATGCGCTGAGCCGTGTCTGGAGGCTCGCCCGGATTTTGATCTTGCTCAAGACCGTTCGGGACTTCATGCGCGACCACTTCGATGACGCCCGTTAAAGGCTAGTCAAGTGGTAGGGCTGCCCTGGTTTGCCGGGGCAGCTTTTAGAATCTGCGCCCCGCTTGTTTCCTGCGCTGATCAACTAGCGCGATCGGTGTAGGAGCGGCCTTGTGTCGCGATGGGCTGCAAAGCAGCCCCGGCTATCTCAAGCCTTCTGCTGGCAGTGCCGACCTCTTCGCGGGTAAACCCGCTCCTACAGTGATCGCGCCAGCTTCTGGAAACTGGGCAAGACAGAATGTCCCACAAGCGTTCAGCCCCAGGCTGTGTTTCAGCCGCGCCGGTCGGCCACCACGCCAATCAGCACCACGACCACCAGCAGCACGGGCGCCAGCGCGTAGTTGTTGAACTGGCTCAACCCCTTCACCACCCAGGGTGTGGCGTAGATCAGTGCCGCGCCGCTGCCGATCATCACCATCACCGCCATGAACGGTACGCGCAGGGCGCCCGCCAGGCTGCCCAGCCGTTGTTCGGCCCAGCCTTTGACGTCGCTGCCGAACAGCACAAGCATGCAGCCTACCAAGGCCAGCGAAATTTCTGACAGGTTGCCGCGGCTCCAGCGGGAAACCGTCGCGAGCAGATCAAGTACCAGATCCATGGGTCATCCTTAGGTCAAGAAATACTGCAGCAGGTCATTGAGGAATAGCTGGCCCCTTGGCGTGGCCACCAGTCGATCCGGTTCGACCTGCAAAAGGCCCTTTTGTTCGGCTGCCCGACGGGCTTCGCGCAACTGCTCCAGCGGCAAGCCGGTGCGCTGGGTGAACAGCTGGGCTTCCACACCATCGGTCAGGCGCAGGGCGTTCATCAGGAACTCGAACGGCAACTCGTCAACTGGCAGCAGCTTCTCACCGGCCTTGTACGGTTTGGCCAGGTTCAGGTAGTCCTTGGGCAAGCGAGTCTTCCAGGTGCGCAGGATGCGGCCGTCAGCGAAAGTCAGTTTGCCGTGGGCGCCGGCGCCGATGCCGATGAAGTCGCCAAAACGCCAGTAATTGAGGTTATGCCGCGCAGCGCGGCCAGCCTGAGCATAGGCCGAGACCTCGTACTGGCGAAAACCATGCTCGGCCATCAGCGCCTGGCCGGCTTCTTGGATGTCCCAGAGAATGTCGTCCTCGGGCAGCTCCGGCGGCTGGTTCCAGAATACCGTGTTGGGCTCGACGGTCAGTTGGTACCACGACAGGTGCGTGGGCCCCAGGTCCATGGCTTGGCGCAGGTCGCCCAGGGCGTCTTCCAGCGACTGATCGGGCAGGCCGTGCATGAGGTCCATGTTGAAGTTATCGAAGCCGGCCGCGCGCGCCATGCCGGCGGCTCGGACAGCTTCGTCACCATTGTGGATGCGCCCAAGGGCCTGCAGCTTGGCCGGCTGAAAGCTCTGCACGCCAATGGACAGGCGATTGATGCCGGTTTGCCGGTAGGCCTTGAACTTGTCCTGCTCGAAGGTACCCGGATTGGCCTCCAGGGTGATCTCGATGTCCGCTGCGAACGGTATGCGCTGCTCCACGCCGCGCAGCAGGCGGCCCAGGGCGCCTGCACTGAACAGGCTGGGCGTACCGCCACCGAAGAAGATCGAGCTGATCGGCCTGCCTTGCACCGCCGCCAGCTCCTGGTCCAGGTCGGTCAACAGCGCCGCGACGTAGGCGTCTTCCGGCAGCTCAGGGCCGGCCGCGTGGGAGTTGAAGTCGCAGTAAGGGCATTTGCGCACGCACCACGGAATGTGGATGTACAGCGCCAGCGGCGGCAGGCTGGTAAAGCCCGCCGCGCCAGGGGTAGCCAGCGTTGCGATCATGCCAGGCCCAGGCGTTGGCGCAGCAGGGCCATGGCGCGGGCGCGGTGGCTGAGCTGGTTCTTGTCCACAGGTGCCAGATCGGCGCTGGAGCAGTTGCGTTCGGGCACCCAGAACAGCGGGTCGTAGCCGAAGCCATGCTCGCCACTGGCCTGGAACAGAATGCGCCCTTGCCACAGGCCCTCGCAGAGGATCGGGAGCGGGTCATCCGCGTGGCGGACCAGTGCCAGCACACAGACGAACTGTGCACCGCGCTCGGCTTCTGGCACATCTTTCAGCGCGTCGAGCAGCTTGGCATTGTTTGCCGCGTCACCCTTGCCATCGGCATAGCGCGCCGAATAGATGCCCGGCGCACCGCCGAGGAAGTCCACGGCCAGACCGGAATCGTCGGCCAAGGCCGGCAGGCCGGAAATACGTGCAGCGTTGCGCGCCTTGAGGATGGCGTTCTCGACGAACGACAAGCCAGTTTCTTCTGGCTCTACCTGGCTGAATTCGCCAATCGAGCGCAGTTGCACCGATTGGCCGAGCATGGCCTGGAGTTCCTTGAGTTTGCCGGCGTTGTGGCTGGCCAATACGAGTTGCTGGAAATTCATCATTCGCCTGGGAACACTTCCTGGTTGAAACTGATGGAGTTGCTGATGCCGCCGGTTTCGATAATCTGCTTGAACCCTAGCGGGCTGCTGCGCACGGGGCGACGCATGGGCGCTTCCTCCGGTGTGTGTCAGACCGCGAGCTGGTGCTCTTGCAGGCTCGGGCTGCTGACGCGGTAGATGCCGATCTCACCCAGAAGATTAGGCCAAAGCCGGCCACCCCACCCATTGCGGTGCAGGTGGTCGACCGCCAGGCGGTCGAGCACCTTGGCCCGGCGCTCATGCACCAGCTCTTCAAAGTCGGCGAAGGTGCAGAAGTGAATGTTCGGTGTGTTGTACCAGGTATAGGGCATGAAGTCCGATACCGGCATGCGGCCTTTGGTCGCCAGGTACCAGCGGCAACGCCAGTGCCCGAAGTTGGGGAAGGTGATGATGCACTGGCGGCCCACGCGCAGCATCTCGTCGAGGATGCGATCGGGGTACTCCACGGCCTGCAGGGCCTGCGTCATGATCACCACGTCAAAACTGTTGCTGGCGAAGTTGCCCAGGCCTTTGTCCAGGTCTTGCTCGATGACGTTCACACCCTTGGCCACGCAGGCGGCGATATTGTCGGGGTCGATCTCCAGGCCATAGCCGGTGACCTGCTTGCGGTCACGCAGCGAGGCCAGCAGTTCGCCGCTGCCGCAGCCCAGGTCGAGTACCCGGCTGCCGGCGGGGATCCAGTCGTGGATGATTTCCAGA